>JAABUS010001374.1_pt1 | contig 53531 bp, 2 predicted proteins | sample 5560161 | NCBI WGS metagenome assembly JAABUS01 (sample SAMN10711885, study PRJNA513376) | rock metagenome | isolation source: Antarctica rocks | place: Antarctica: Victoria Land, Trio Nunatak nord | collected 2016-01-04 | reverse complement strand
TTTAACTTTATAGAATATCTCGCGAAAGTATTTATAAAGTTTTTAACGGTAGGTTATATTCCCGGCTTCGTTTAATTTACGTTTAATATTCTCTTTTACTATTTATTATAATTTCTTAACTTTCTAAAAGATTACGTTTTTAAATATAGGCCCCGCTCTACCCTCGTAGTCCTCGAAGTTTATATTATTTATTAAGATAATATCTTCGTTATTATAATTAATAAAATTATTATTATTATAATCCGAGCCTCTTTATCTTTAACTACCTTACGATTTATTAGGTTAAAGGGCGTTATTAATTTATATTATATCGGTTTAAGGATCGCTCTCGCCTTATAACTCGCCGTTTTTAATAATTTTATTATCGTCTAGTTATACGCTTTTAAGGGTATTATTACCGTTTATAATAACGTTATTAATAAGAATAGGATTAATATTTAAGTTAAGTCGACCGAGAAGGCCTACGATTTATAATAATAAAGTACCGAAGCTCGTATTATAAAGTTTATAACGGCGGTTTATAATATTAAAAAGTATCTTTCTAGTTTTATTTATTATAGTTACCGCGAGCCGATTATATTAATTTTAAAGGAGCGAAGAGCTAGGTTATTATTATAAATTACTAGTATTATAAACTATATATCGTTAATTCTCGTTTTAAACGACGGTTTATTCGGTAATAAATAAATAAAAGCGAATTATATACTTCTCTATAATTTTAATTCCTCTTTTACCGAGCCGAGTAAATTCGGTATTTAGTTTCGTAATAAAAGAGTCTACTACTTTATTTATTAAGTTTAGGACCTTTACTTTTTTACCGGCCGATATAAATAATATAATAGTAACTATATCGAGTTTTATTTTCCCGGTTCTTTATAGTCCCTTTAAGAGTCCGAGGTTATTAAATATATATAATAAATATTTTAATATACTTATTTAAAATTTATTTAAATCGATATTTTATTATCCGAGTTTAGCCTTAAAATTTATTCTTTAAAAAATATTAACTACGGTCTAAATACGTAAATCTTATCCGATAATAAATCGTTATTATCGAGGGTTATAGATATAATTTATATCTTTTTTATATACGGGATTTAATATCTTAATAACGGCTAGTTTAAACTTATATAGGATATCGGATAAAAGAGGAATAATTTTAATTATTATCGGCTCCGCGTCGAAGTAGAACTTCTCGAACTCTTCGCGTAATATATTTTACGGGTTTATTAAATTAAAAACCGACTCTAATTTTAGATTATTTTAGTTATTCTTTTCGTATTTCTAGAGACGGTTAAATATAATAATATAATCGAGCGAACTAGCGTAAGGAAAGGGTTTTAATAAAATAACTATTATTTATTCTTTAATAAGAAATTTAATTACGAAATTATCTTCCGTCGAAAAGCGATATTCGTAGTTCGAGGGTAGGTGGAGGAGGTTTATATAAATATAATTACCCCTTAATATAATTATTAGGGCGCGTAGTTAATATTCCTAAAACTAGGAATTCTTAATATTTTTTATCTCGTTCTCTTTTTAGTAAATAATAGATATACCTTTAATAATCTAGTACTCGTTATTATTAATATATATTAAATTAAACGATAAATTAATCTTTAGACGATTTATTACTAGTATAATTTAACCTTTCTAAACTTTATATTTCGTATCGGCCAAACTATTAAATTAATAAATATATAGTATATATACTCGCTCGAGATTAAATATAAATAATATTTCGCCGTATAGGATAAAAAATAAATCCGCCTCCGAGGTCGAAAAGAAAGTGGTAAACTTAATTATATTATTCTTTAATTTAATAAATATATCGAGTAGTTAATTTTAGATATATTAGAAGATACTTAAATTACCGGTTTCTTATAGGATTCCTTTAGTCTACGCCTTCGCTAGGCGGAACGAAAATTCTATATATATTAATTACTTTATAATACGATAAATAACTACTCCGACCTCCTATAATTTAATATAATAATCGAGGTATATTTATTTGATAAAATTATTTTAGGCGGGCTTATTTATAAAAGCCTTAAGATATATATAAACTAACGGCTCGTTTTAAATATCGTTTATAACGTTTAACTAGAATACTTAAATATAGAGTAATTACTCTTCGCGAGAGTAATTGGGAGTAGGTCCTTCTTTATCGATAAAAGCCTTAATCTAAATATATATACTAGACGACTAGTTATTATTCTCGTTTATATAAATCTTATATATTATATAAATATCTTCGTTTTTAAATTACCTAATAGGTTTACCCTAGCCTTCGAAGATAATTCTCGTTTTATACGAAGAGTTCTTCTTCTTTATAAATATAATATTATTATCGGCTCGCTCTTTAATAGGATTATCGACTTCGTCGCGCTCGATAGTTTAAAGATTTATATATACGTCGCCGGTAATTTTACCGGGGTTATCTTTATCTAGGCGAGTAACCGCGGTTTATTATTTATTTAATATAATAAATTAATAAGATATTATTACCTAGAGTATAAAGGGGTATAAAATAAATAAGAGTTTAAAAAAGCGAAATTATAAAGTCCGTTAATTAAGATTCCTATTAATAGTAATTATTTATTTACGTAAAAAGTAATCTCTCTTTATATTATTACTCCTAGCTCGGCGATTATATAAGGAAATTAAATAAAAAGTAAAATAAATTATAAATAACTTAAAATATAAGGACCTTCGACGTAGATTAAATTTAATAAGATAAGACTACGGAGTTCATTAACGGAATCCTAAAGTAATAGTAATTATTTATTTACGAGGCTCGTGATTCCTCGTATATAACTACTCTTATTAATAGTAATTATATATAAATAAGGAGGTAGAAATACTATAGTCGGTAGATAGAGATATAAAGGTATTTATAATAATTAAAAATATACTAAACTCTTTATAACGTAGCCGCGTTTAAAGCTAAATAAATAAAGTAAAGTATTAATCGTAGTAATTTACTTTTTATAACTAATTAATAATATTTATAAAAGGTAAGATTTCTAATAATAGGGTATCTATAATTAGATATTTATATAAATCTTAAATAGATAATCTCTAAGAAGCTCGTATCGTTTTAAAATAAATACTTAATATAATATAAAGAAATAGGTTTCACGATAATAAATATCTTAATCGGCGGGTATTTTAGACGTTAGCTCGTTATATAATAAATACTTTAATATATATAAATACCGGTATATTCGCCGGTTATTATTACCGAGGTACTCGGGAATAAAGTAGTAAAAAGAGTAAAATTAAAGAGTCTAGTCTTAGATAAATTAACGTATTAAGAATTACGGTTTAATTTCGTTATTATAATCTTATTTTATAAATTAACCCTCGATAAATAATTTTCGGTAGAGATAAAAGTAAAAGAAATAATTATAATTATTTAATAACTTTATATTCGGGCTTTATATCTATAAACCGCCGAGTAGAATAAATAAATTAAATTATACCTTAAAGCGATTCGATATAAGGTATAATCTTTACCGGTATTTATTATAAAAACCCCCGTTAATTTATAAAGTAGTAACTCTTTATTTAAAGGATGATCTTTATCCTCCTATTCCTCCTTAATTAAATTTCTAGAAATAAACCTATCTTTATATTAATTCTTATCCGCGAGTTAAATATTTATATTAGTAATACCGTTATCCTCGAAGGTTACTACGGTTATAAAATACTTCTCGGCGCGTTTAACTAAAGGAGCCTTAAAGTATTTAGATTTACGATTATAAATATATTTCTCCTTAACGAGAGTACCTTCGATAGTCGTATTTCTATTAATAACGGTAATATCTTTTATAACGATATTACTATTAACGTCCCTATTATTAATTAAATCGGGCTCGACGGTAATAACCTTATACTTTATACCCGCCTTTTTCTTAAAAATAATAATAAGGTTTACTCGCCGTTAATAGGAGCGTTAGCGTTAATATTTATTTTAATTATAAAAGTATATTTTTTAAAAATAGCTTTAGGTTTAACGGGTCCGGCCTATTTATAATTAACTATAATAATAATATAAAGGATATTTATAAATAAAGTATTTACTCGATTATTAGAGCCGATATATTCTTTATAATTAAAAGTAAATATCCGTAGCCCTAATAACCCTTCTACTTAATTATATATATTCTCGATATAGTTATACGGTTAAATTAAATAAAAAGCGAGTCGAGATAATTTACGAGTAAACTATTTATTCCTTTTACGGATTAATAAATTAAAAATATTAGTAGTATAAAGGCTAAATCTTATTAAGAAGAGACGAAAGATTTAGTTTAAATCTATTTTCGAGCTAGCTAGAAAGACTTTCGTTTAATACGCGGTACGGAAACCTTCGAGAAACCGATTATTAATATCGTTTATATTATATTATAAGCTACTACTTATTATATTTATAAATTAAATATTATCTATAGGCCCTTACGGCTTATTATTATTATTAATTCTTAATACTTTCACTTTTTTAGTAGGGGAGGGTTTCGGAGTTATATTACTCTCTCTTTTATTATCGGTATAAATATAGAGAACGTATATACGTCTCGGATTTTTTAGTAATAACTCCTTCTATTTATTCTATTATAATAGTTATTAATAACCCTAATCCCGAGTATAATTAATAAATTAGATAATAGGGAAGACTAAATATATATAAGCCGGTGAAATTATAAATAGATTAAACCGTTATTCTTTAATATCGGTAGAACGTCTAGTAATAAACTATTCTAAAGATAAGGACTTAAAAAATGAATATTAGACCGTTAAAATACTACCTATTTATTAACGTAAATCGGCTCGCGGCGGGTAACCTCCAAAGTTTTACTATATAATAAATCTAGATATTACCCGCGTATTTATTCGAAGAATCCACTCTTATTACTATACGGAAGACTATAAGTCGGTAGGAAATAAATTAAATATTACCTAATAATATATATTATATAGGAAAGTATATTTAATAAATATCGAACTCGTTTATCGAACGCCCCCTTTTCGACTTTTATTTCGGATATCCGATTTTACCTAATTATATATATAGTATAATAACTATAAAGCGATAGTATTACCGCGGTAAATAGATATTATAATACTATATATATATAAGTATTATAGGCGGAATTTCGTAAACTCTAGTAGATTTAATAAATACCTACCGTACTATAAAGTCTTCGTCGATAATTATTTATATAAAAAACCGCGAGCTTTACCCTCTCTACCTCGGCGACTCTTATAATCGACGAGACTAGCGACGTATACCTAAAAAGATAACGAGGTTATAAAAATAAATAATATAGAAGGAATTAATATAAGGTCTTTCGCCGTCGATATAAAAGATATCGATATAGATATAAAGATTACTATTTATTAAACGCCCTCGAACCGGCCTAATTATAATAATTTAAAATACGGTAAATAAAAGAAGTTATTAATTCTATTCTTTAATATCGGGCGTAAGGGTCTTTTATTTATATCTTTATATATTCGGGTAAAAACGTTTACGGAAGGTAATAATCGTCGCGTAGAAATAAATATTAAACCCGACGAGGTAAATATTAACCTTATAAAGTTTAATAAATATTCTTAGCCTATTAATAAAATAAAAAGAGTATATTATTTATTTCCGAGTATATACGACTACGCGCTCGCCTAGTAGTTTTACGAGGAAAAAGTAATTAAAGGCGGTCGCGATAGGTTTTTTTATAATATTCGACTCGAATTATTATATAACCTCTTTAATTATAAAAATACCGATAATCTAACCGAAATATAAAATAATATTATATTTAGTATCGACGAAGATAAATAAATAAAATAGATATTTAATATTTAATTAAAGATCTAGGGGACCGAGCTAAAGGATTATAATATCCTATATCGAGATATTATTAAGACCCTCCGATTTCTTTTAAGGCACCGGCCGTTTAAAGATAAAATAATATTTAAACCCGTATATTAATATAATAGTAATAATAAGTATATATATACCGAGATATATACCGGCGATTAATAGTAGTAGATATAAAAGAAATTTCCTAATAGAGCTACCGTAATACTATTATTTCTTTCTACGGATAAGACTTTACTTATATAATATAAGAGTAATCTAGTTATATAACTAATCTATTTTACTATAGGGAATCTAAAGGTATAAATATAATAAGGTTAAAAACGGCTAGGTTTAATACTCCTAAGACTTCTACCTATTATATTTAATAACGACGAATATATTAAATCCGATATATAGTATAAATCTATATTAATTATACTCGACCGTAAATATAATAGAAACTTTTACCCAAGATAATCTTAAAATTCTAAATTTAAATTAGCGATTAGAACCGTAGCGATTATAGGTCTCCTTATTATATATATAAACTAAAAGATCCGATCCTATTATCCGATTATTATAGGCTTTATAATAGATTATAAAGAGTAGGTTTTAATTATAAAAGTTAAAAGCGGCCGAAATATACGATTTATATAATATTATTAAACGAATAAAGAAACCTCTAAGGTAAATAATACCTCCGAACCTACTCTTTTATTTAATCCTAAATTCGGTAATAACGCGAAGAAAATATCCTAGAGAATAATAATTAATGGGTATATCTAGTATATAATTTTACCTAGTTATATACTACGGTTAATATATATAGAGCTATACTAGTCGATATATTATATTAATTACTTAAGGGTACGGTTAATTATCTCTTTAAATAAATTACTTTAATTATTAAAGAGAGCGCGCCTACTACTAGGAAATTAAAAAGGGCGAAGGTAGGACTAAAGGACGCGCTAGGAATAATATAACTAGACGAAAGATTTCGTATTATTCTAGCCTTCTACGACTTAAAGAACTATAAATATTATAACACCGTCGTATAATAAATAAGTAAAGACCGAAGAGCGATTATATAATAATTAATATTAATAATTACTCCGCTACTAGCCGACTTATATAGAAGGGAACTCTATTATATATAAATATTTATAGACTTTATATTAATTATTTAATACTATTTATACGACGATAAAATATTAGGATATCTCTAAAACGTACTCTATTATTTTAATAAACTAAAGGACTATTTTCGCCGGTATAAACTAAATAACGGAGTAAACCCGGACGGTTATTTTAATATCTTAAAGCTCTATATAATAACGTATTATATAAAGTAAATTCGAATATTCGGCGCTACGGATAACTATAATACCGAATATAAAGAAGTGGTATATCGTTATTTAATTAAGTCTTTCTTCGAGTTAATTAATAAACGAGAGGTCTTTTAAAAATAATTTATCCACTATACTTCCCGTTACCTACGAATATTAACTATAAAGGATAATCTACTTTATTCTATAACGAGATTATTTATTTTAAAAATAATAACCTTTATAATTAAGGTATTAAAACTTAATCGCGGGATTCGATTATTTAGGTTTTAATATAATTTAGAGCCTTAAAAAAGGAAGAGAGCTTTAAGGGTAGGATTTAATACTATATATTAATACCTACTATCCGTAATATAAAAGAAACTATATATCGAATATTTTCTAGAGGTATTAGTCGTTTATATATATTAACGCCGGTAGGAGGGGGGTAAAGAATCGATAATTATTAAAATTATAAACGGGAGAGAAATTAATCCTACCTAAATCGATTTATATTTTATTTATCTTTATTCGTCTTTATAATATTAGAAATTAAACGGGAAAGATTCGGAAGACCTAGAGAATCTAATTATAAACCGCGTAATATATAAAACTAATTAATAGAGTTAAAGAGAGTAGAGATATAATTATATTTTAATATAAGAAGTATAACCGTAGTTTTATATAGTTTCCCTTTATAACTAAAGTCCTACCTAACTCTAGTTTCTCTTAACGGTATCGGATATAAACCGTTAAAACGTTAAAGGTAAACTATTTTAATATAGTTATACCCTCGTCGATTTTCTAAAGATCCGTAATAAAGGCTCTCCGTATAAAACCTATAATATAATAAAGGTAGAATTATAGCCGGTAAATTTAATTATTAAATAAAGGATACTCGGGGGGCGTTAAATTATCCCTATAATAAAAATTATAAAGAGTATATATATTATACTAGTATATATAAGTAAGATTATAGGAAAAGACGACGTATCTTATATTAATAACTATACCGATTAAGATTTATATAATTTAATCTATAACGAGGACTTTCTAATATAAGGGACACGAGTAAATAATTAAATCTACTATAATTATAATAGGCGAAGGTAGATTATATAGTTAATATAATATTTAAATTTATAATATACTACCTAATTTATAGACTACGCGCGAATAATTAAGATAATAAATATTATAGGATAAACTACGGAGGTAAATTATAATATATTCGATTATAAATAATAGGAAATCGTTCTACTATAAGATATAAGTTAATTACTCTTATATTAATTAAGGCTAGGGCTCGGTCTTTTTCTTATTACCCGATTTTACCGCCGGAATAAATAAATAATAAAGTAATACCTCGATATTAGCGGATATACGGAAGATTATTAAATATAATATTTATAGTAGCTAGGGACGGGCTAATTAAGAATAAATTTAAGAGACTTTAATAATATAATATAATCGGCGAAGATTATAAAAGCGAAGCTAGGTATCGATAAAATTATATATTCGTTAATCTTTACGCGATTATAGAAATAATTAAAGGTTATAAGTCTCCTAGGTTAAAGACTAAATATAATAAATATAAGAGACTATCTACGACCTACTTTCGCCGGTATTTATAACGAGTTCGCCTATATATTCGGCGATATCTCTAGATAATAGAAGGACCGATACCTACTCTTCTTTATTTAAAGAAATAACTATAATAAAAGGAGGTAGGTAAGAGTTAAATAATATCGTATAAATACCTAAAAAAATTAGGGACTCTCGAGCGCCGAGTTATTAAAAGAATTAGATAATAAGCCGAACTCTACCTATATAAATAAAAATATTAATCGGATTAACTCTATCCGCTATATAATATTATATATTAAAAACAGTATAGACTAAAGTATAATCTATATAATTTAGGATATTTAGAAGAGTAATATATATACGGGGTTAATAAATATAGACGACCTCGACTTTAAAAGATTTATATCCTTAATTAAAGCCGACCTAGGTTATAATAATAAAAAGAACGCGATTATTTACGCCCGCCCTAGTTTATTAAATATAGTTATCTCTAACGAATAAGAATAGAGAGTAGCGCTAGTAGAAATATACGCTTAAGGTATTAAGTGTTTTTCTTTTAATATCCGAGAGCTATTAATCGAGCGTTGTATAATATATATAATAATAAGCCCCCCCCCCTAAAGGACCGAGACTTTTAACCGAAATTTAAATAGCCTAGGCGGCGAGGCTCTCGATATATAATTAAGAAAATATTAAATTTAAATAGGAAAAAGGGTATTAATTATAATAATAAATTTAATAATTAAAGATAGCCGGCTTCTTTAGTATAAACCTCGAGAATTAATATTTATAACGTTTAATAAATATTAGTTACGTTCGATAAACTAGGATTAAATCCCTAGGGTCTAATCCTATTAAGTCTAATTTCCTAAAAATAAATAATTTCCCCCTTTTCCCCCGACCGCGTGAATTCTATTTTTATTAATAATTACTACCTTTTAATACCCTTTTTCCGCTTTATTTAATCCGATTAAAGTAATATATAAATTCGTAACTTATACCTTAATAATATACTATTTAATAAGGTAAATTTATAATTTATAATTAAGAGATATTCAATATTAATCCGGCTACCTTTTAAAATTATTATAAAAATAACGCGTCCTATAAAGACTTATAACGGAATAATCGTTACTTTAACTCGGAATTAGAATATAATTATAACGATTCGGATTCTAGCGATAAAGAGAATAAATAACCCGGAAGTAACGAAAAACGGAGTTATTTTAAAACTTTCCTAGATAATAAACGTATAAAGATAAGAATAAATATCTCGGACTATATATAATCGAATCTAATTAATTTAATTATAGGTTAGAGTTATCGTAGGTAAATTATCTCGTAGAAGATTAAATAAAGGGAGGCTCTAGCGGTAAAATTAATCTATATTCTATAACTATTGAATATTAATAAAGATTAATATAGATACGATCTTTACCTTTAAAATAATACGAAATATTAAATAATAGTAGAATTTTATAAAATATATATTATTATTATTTCTAACTACGAGAAGTTTTTAAAAGCGATCGTCCTAACTAGATATACTTATAATCCGGGTAAAGGTAGAGAGTTTTAGTTAGATAATAACTCTTAATAAATTAATAATCGGATATAATACGTATAGGAGGTTATAACTAAAAATTTAAAGTTTAAAATCGGAATTAAATCTAGTAGGGTCGATGATCGGCCTACCCTAACCGAAGTATAGAAAATTAGATTTATTTAAATAGATATTTCATATTAAAGCTAATTTAACGTATAATTATTCGACTCCTTTAAATAATAGCGCGCCTACGCTTTAGCGATCGTACGAATTATAATAATTATTATATATATATAGAACGGCTCGTAGTAAAACGTAATCTCCCTCGCCGCTAAACTATTATACCGCTAAACTTTTATATATCTCGATATAAGATATACTTTAGTTTAATAGTATAATTAATAAAAATATAAGTCGATAATAAAAAAAGTAAATAAACGAACCCTATTCTAATAAAAGTACTTATTTATATAATATTTAAATTATCGAAGAACGGTTTTACTAACGAAGAGAATATAAAAAAATTCTTTAAACCCCTCCCTAATCTCTTAATTATATTTATCGTTATAATAATAATATATATTATCTCGGAGTACCTTATTAGAGAGTATAAAGTCGAGAAGTTTAAAAGAGAGAGGGCCTAGAGTAGGTATTTATATTCTTTTTTATTACCGATAAACGTATTATAACTAGTTAACGAGAGTTTATATTAAACTAGTAGGGAAGAATATAAAGGGTATAAATAAATCTCGACGATAAAAAGTATAAAACTCGTATTCGTAGGGTATTATTAAAGGGAGTAAAGGATATTATTAAAAGCGTGGAAAGATTCGATTCTAATAACGATACGGTTATAATAGACCTCGGTAGTCGTTAGATATATAATCTACCCTTCGTTAATAGTTTAAATAATAACGAATAAATTAACCTTTCGGATAATAAACTTTAAGGTAATCTTTTTGTATTAACTAATAACGTAAAAAGTATATAAATTAATACGCGTAAGGCGATAACCCTAAAATAAATTAATTAAGTGTTTATAGTTTATCCCCTCGTAACCCGTATATCTTAATACCTCTAATCTTTACTACTACCCGAACGCCGGTATTAAATTCTTAATACGTAAATCTAATAAAGCGTAACTATTTTAGATTTAATTAATTTATTATTTATAGTAAAATATCGCCCCCGACTCGCTTTTATCCTTATTACGGAATTTTAAATAAACCTCCGCTAGAATAAAAGAACCCGATAATAATATAAAGGCTAAAGTGTAGAGCGGCTTATATAAGACTTTTATTCTTAAAGAGAAGTATACCCTTAATATTATATAAAGAGAAAGATAATTAAAAGATTAAGTTATCTTTAAATTATAGAGGTTTAAAGAATTCTAGGCCGCCTTTATACCGGAAGAACCTAATCGGGTTTAGTATAAAAGAAATAATACTAACTCGATTATATCGAGCGATAATAAAAATAAATATAAAATTTATATTAAATAACTAGAGAAGAGGTTACGAGTAATAATAAAACTTAAAAAGGGTAAAATTAGGGAAGAATAAAGATAACGATATAGTTCACGTAAAGTTTAATAAATAATAATATATTAGTTAGATAATATAATAAGGAAGTCGGAAAGAAGTAGATAATAATTATATATCGAATAAGATTAATAATTATTTATAGAACTTTAATAGACGTATATTTAATACTAAGCGCGTAAATTTATATAGTATTAATAATAATAGCGGTAGCGGTAAAGGCGGCGATCTAGGTTATAACGGAGAAGTCGCTAAGAGTTAATAAAGCGATAAGAACGAAGAAACCATTAAGGTCGATAAGGCTATAGATAATAATATAAATAAATAAGACGATAATATAGACTTATATATTTAATAAACGTATTATCTTAATAGCGATATATATATTTATTAAACACGATTTATTAATAGTAACTTACGCGTTTAATGAATATAATACTCCGACTACGATATAATCGCCCGATACGATTCGCGCGTATTCGTATTTAGTATAACTGTATAAAATAGTAAATAGTAACTATTAATAGGAAAAGGTTGCTCTTAGTAACTCTTAACGAAAGTAAATATTAAAACGATCTCTAGGGTTAATATATAAACTAAATAGATCTAAGTGTATTTTACGTATTTTTCGGTAGAATACTAACTCCCCGCTTTACCGATATACTTTTATATAGTTTATATATACCCCTATATATAGTTATATATATATGTATATATACCCTATTACTACTCCTATATAGTCTATATATACGTTTATATATATATTTATATATACTTTATTACTACTTTTATATAGTTTATATATACCCCTATATATAATTATATATACGTGTATATATACTTTATTATTATTTCTATATAGCCTATATATACCCCTATATATAATTATATATATATATATATATACCCTATTACTACTCCTATATAGTTTATATATATATTTATATATATTTTATTACTACTCTTATATAGCTTATATATACCCCTATATATAATTATATATACGTGTATATATACTCTATTATTACTCTTATATGGCCTATATATACCCCTATATATAGTTATATATATATATATATATATACTTTATTACTACTTCTATATGGCCTATATATACCCTTATATATAGTTATATATACGTGTATATATACTTTATTACTACTCCTATATAGTTTATATATACCTCTATATATAGTTATATATACGCGTATATATACTTTATTACTACTTTTATATAGTTTATATATATATTTATATATACTTTATTATTATTTTTATATAACTTATATATACCCCTATATATAGTTATATATATATATATATATATATATCTTATTATTACTTCTATATAGCCTATATATACCTCTATATATAATTATATATATATATATATATACCTTATTACTGCTCCTATATAGTATATATATATATTTATATATACCCTATTACTACTATCCTACCTACTCGCTAGGTTTTGAAACTATTTATAGACCGTTAATAAACTATTTTCAAACCGTTTTTAAACGGGTTTTCAACCGTTAATCGACGATTTATTAACTAGATAATTTCTAATTATACGACGGTTATAAGATTTATTAACGTCGGTACTTCTTTTCTTAAAACTATTAACGGTTTAAGGTTTTATTTATAAAACGGTTCAAGAACGGTTTAAAAACGGTTTAAGAATAGTTTAATTCTCGTTTATTAACGATATATAGACGGTAATTAAGCGGTAACGGAATATTAATAAAAATTTATAAAATATTCTTTAAGTCCTTTAATACTAGGCCTATATAAAACTAGCTTTATATATATACTTTTCGTGAAAAATTCGAAAAAACACTTTTTAAAGTCTTAGCGTTAATATTTAATATAATATAAATTAAGCGAGTTTTTAGCCCTATAAGAAATTTAAAAAACTTGAAATATTTTATTAATAAGGTTATTGTAAGTTTTTAAATAGTTAATAAATTGTTATTAAACCGTTAATAAACTATTAATAAACCGTTAATAATAATTTTCAATATTAAGTAACTAGCTATTTTCTCCGAACGATTAAATAATCGTTTTTTAACTAGTATTAAAAAGATTTACGGTTTTAATAGGTTTTAAGCGGTAGATTAACCGTTTTTTACCCGTGAATATATTATTCAAAACTTAATACCGTTAAAATACCGTAAAAAAACTAGATAAATACGGTTAAATAACGAGATTAAAACTTGTTAGAGGGTCTATACTATACTTTTATATAACCTATATATACCACTATATATAGTTATATATACGTGTATATATACTTTATTATTATTTTCATATAGCCTATATATACCTCTATATATAGTTATATATACGTGTATATATATCTTATTACTACTTTTATATAGTTTATATATATATTTATATATACTTTATTACTACTTTTATATAGCCTATATATACCCTTATATATAGTTATATATACGTATATATATACTTTATTACTACTTTTATATAGCCTATATATACCTCTATATATAGTTATATATACGCGTATATATACCCTATTACTACTTTTATATAATTTATATATATATTTATATATACCCTATTACTACTCCTATATAGTCTATATATACCCTTATATATAGTTATATATACGTGTATATATATCTTATTACTACTTCTATATAGTTTATATATACCCCTATATATAACTATATATACGTGTATATATACCTTATTACTACTCCTATATGGCCTATATATACCCTTATATATATATTTATATACGTATATATATATCTTATTACTACTCTTGTATAGTTTATATATACCTCTATATATAGCTTATATATACTCTTATATATAACTTATATATACGTGTATATATACTCTATTATTACTCCTATATAGCCTATATATACTCTTATATATAGTTATATATACGCGTATATATACTTTATTACTACTTTTATATAACCTATATATACCCCTATATATAACTATATATACGTGTATATATACTTTATTACTACTTTTATATAACCTATATATACCCCTATATATAACTATATATACGTGTATATATACTTTATTACTACTTTTATATAGTCTATATATACCCCTATATATAATTATATATATATATATATATACCCTATTACTACTCCTATATAGCCTATATATACCTTTATATATAATCTATATATACTCCTATATATAACCTATATATACGTGTATATATACTTTATTACTACTTTTATATAGCCTATATATACCTCTATATATAGTTATATATACGCGTATATATCCTCTATTAAATAGTATAAAGATTAGGATAATTAGGAAAGCGGTTAAGAAACACTAAATTTTATATCTAATCTAGACTAGTCTTTTAGTACTAGCTATATATAATTTATAAAAATAAGAATAAATTATATATACTTTTATATATAGTTTATAAATACGCGTATATATACCTTATTACTACTCTTATATAATTTATATATACGTATATATATATTTTAATACTACTCCTATATAGTTTATATATATATGTATATATACTTTATTACTACTCCTATATAGCCTATATATACTCCTATATATAATTATATATACGTATATATATACCTTATATATAGTTATATATACGCGTATCTATACTTTATTAATACTCTTATATATAGCCTATATATAAATTTATTACTATTTTAAAATATAGTTTATTCTTACCTATATATCATTTATTACCGTATATATATAAGTTATTACTACGCTAGTCTAAATTAAGTATAAGTTTTAGTATTTTAACTACTTTCCTAATTATCCTAATCTTTATACTATTTAATAAAGTATATATACGCGTATATATAGACTATATATAGGGGTAGTAATAGGGTATACGTATATATATAAACTATATAAGAGTAGTAATAGGGTATATATACGCGTATATATAGGTTATATATAAAAGTATATATAAGTTATATATAGAGGTATATATAGACTATATAAAAGTAGTAATAGAGTATATATACACGTATATATAAGTTATATATAGGGGTATATATAAGTTATATAAAAGTAATAATAGGGTATATATACGCGTATATATAAGTTATATATAGGGGTATATATAGGCTATATAGGAGTAGTAATAAGGTATATATACACGTATATATAGACTATATATAGGGGTATATATAGACTATATAGGAGTAATAATAAAGTATATATAAACTTATATATAAATTATATAGGAGTAGTAATAGGGTATATATATATATATATATAGGTCATTTATAAGGTAGCCCTATAGGGAGAGTAGAGAGAAAGAGAATAATAAGTAATTTCTTTCCTTTTTTAATAATCTTTACTCTTTCCCTTCCGCTCCCTTCCCTATTAAAAGGAAAGGGAGCGGGGGTTATTCCCTTCCCTTCCCTTCCCTATTTCGTAACGTAGGTATAATAATGGAATTCAATAATATTAATTATATATCTTTATAAAATAAGGTATAACGAACCGGTAGGTAAAGATAACGTAATGTATAATAATAATTATATATTATATTTACGCGGTTATTATAGGAGAAGTTATTATAGCCGATATATTTTAATTAATATAAATAATAAAATTTTATAAGAATAACGGAAGATTATAAATCTTTAATAATCTTTAAATAAAAAGTTATAATAAATATCTAAAGAATTAATATTATTAAAATATTATATCGTAATAACGAGTTATTATTATAATACGCTTAATTTACTAAATAAAATAAAGTAAGAGTTTTAGAAGTTAATAATAAATAATAATAATACGTCTATATAATTCTTTCTAAATAAGATAAATATAAACGAGATTAGTATTAATAAAGAAAAGTAGTTATTATATTTCTATTTAAATTAAAGAAAATTAAAAAGAAAATTTAAAAAGAGAAACTAGAATATATTAATTTAAATTCTTATACCGAAATATATATAATAAACTTATATTTATATTATAAATAAATTTATAGAAGTTATACTATTAATTAATTAATAAATTTAAATATTAGAAGTATATAAAATTATATATATAAAAAGTTAATATAATAATATTAAAGAAATAAAATATTAAGGGCGTATCTATAAAAGTGTAAACGACTCCGAGAATTCTAATTTATTTAGAGCGCTTAGGCCCGTTTACGAGCGCTAAAAGCGCTCGCGGCCGCTTAAGACTTTTAGACTCGCTTACGAGAATATTTATTATTTACGAGTATTTACTAACTATATTAATCGCGTTTATAAATTATATCTTTACGATATTAATATAGCCTAGATTCCTCGTCTCGTTTAAGTTATTTAGATATATACCGATCCTTATTAAAATATATATAATATTCGATTTTATATTATAAATTAGTCGCCTATAATTATTTAATATAATTAAATATATAAAATCTATCTTAGATTTCTAATCTAGATTCTAGTTTAGGATATTTATTATTTTTATATTATTATAATTATTATTAAAAAACTACTCCCGATTTTAACGGCCCTACTACCTCTTTAATATTATTAATTTAAATATTTATCCTAGTCGCCTTCTTAAAGTTATTAAAGAATTCTATTTAATATACCGATTAGCGCGGTTAGCGAGCGTTTATTATAATATATAAATATTTTCCTTACGAGCGCTATATTTTTATTAATTTAATAAGTTTTCGTTTATTTATCCCGTAATTATATTTAAATTATTTCTCTTAATCTCGAGCCTACGCTCTATTTTTAACGGAAAGGTATATACTTATATATTTTTCGCCCTTATTAAAGTCGCGTGGGTATTTATTATATCTATATTATTATTTTAAAGAACGACCTTTCCTCTAGTATTAAACGAAAAGCGTATTAATAAAATAGAAACTCGTAGGAGCCTATATTTAAATACGGAGGACGGGTTTTAAAAATTATATATTTGAAGAAGACTCTATAAAGGTGCCCGCTATAAGTAATATTTATTATAATATTATAAAGCCTAATTACGTAGGTAGTCTAACCGAGGATAATAAATAAAATATCGAGAGGCTAATAATATTATACTTTTTATAACTAAATAAAAACTTTAGACTTTATATAATTAGATATAATTCTATATAATATAATTATTAAATATAAATAATTACTCTATACTAGTAAATTCTTAATAAATCTTAAATATTTTATATAATATAATACTTAACTTAATTTATTATTACGTATCGTATTTAATTATACCTTTATTATACTAGCTTATAGGTAGAGTTATTTTAAAACTATACTCTTCTTTTTATTAAAATTTAAGTAAAGAGTCTTTACTCCCGTCTTTTATTTCTTAATTTATAATTTACTTATAAATATAATCTAAATTAAATTAGTATATTTATTACTTTATTTCCGATAAATCTATATCCTATTTTTTTTTAATAAGCCTACTTCTTATTATATTACGTTATTATATCGTCTATTAGATATTATTTTAATATATTAAATTTTAATTATATTATCGTCCTAACGAATTAAACGAAGAAGTATTTAAAAGAGGGTTTTAACTATATAAAGAGAGAACTTTAATTAATATTAAATACTACGACTAAATAATTAATATTATATCTAGAGGTCTTAAACCTTAAAAAGTAGAGTAATAAAGATATTATTTTAATATTCGTTATAACGTTAATAACCGATTTTCCTTTTTTATTTATTAAGGTTCTAGTAAATACCCCCTAGAAAATAGAATATATAAAAGGTATTATAAAATTCTACCGGAATAATATAGCCGCCTTTAAAGAAAAGATATTTATACCTCTCTTTAAACTCGTTTAACTCTTTATATTTAACTATTTTTTAAAATCTCTCTCTTTTTATTTTATAATATTTATTACTTTAATACCGGTCCCCTAATTTACGTTAAATAAAAACTTTAATATTATAATTACTAAAGGCGCGATATTAGGCGGCGAAGTAATCGAGTTTATAATTTATAAATTTATTATAATTAATCCCGCGCGACCTTTAAATAACGATATTAAATTCGAGTTTATTAACTATCTAATCTTTATTATAATCTTAGTTAAAGAGTAAATTATAAATCTAGAAAATAACCGAATTTACGGAATATATCTTTATAATAAATTATTATTATTTTTAACTACTCGCCGGCTAGTAGAATTCCTTAGGTTTCGGTATAATAAAAAATAAAACCGAGTTAATTTATATATTAAATTAAATATTTATTCTTCCTCTAAAATTTATAAATTTTGTAATTTACGTTTAATCTTTATAGCGAAGGATTTTTTAATATTTATAATATTTTCTCCTCCGCTTTAAAAATATACTTTTTCCTTTTTATTATCTTTACCTAATTATATTACTCCCTCTAAATATTTAATTATTATATTTAAGTTATTAAAGTATTTTTAAATAATAAAACTACCCTACTTTATAGAGTTTAAAATAAATAAGCGTCGTCGTAAATCTATTATAACCGAAGGGAAAGGCGATTTATTTAACGATAAAAACGACTTCGGAAAATAGTATTAAATAATAGAGATAATAATTATAAAAGCGACTAGTTATTAAAGTTATTTATATTTAAAGAGTTAAAAGAAGATAAATAAAAAGGGTAAATTAATAATAAGGAAAAGTTAATTAATATTAAAATAAACTATTAATTTTAAAATAACGAGGAACTAGGCGAAAACCTAAACTAGTAAAAACTATAAATCTATATATTTTACCGCGTTCGTAATAGTTTTTATTAACTTCTTTTATAGTATTAAAGCGTAGTTTAATAATAAAGAGTACGAATATATAATTAATCTTAATTTATAGGAATTTTATTACTATTTAATAAATTTTAAAGTTATTAATATAAGGATTAATTAATATATTAAAATACCCGGTATAAAATATAATCTTACCTAGTACTAGGTCTTTAGTATTTATATTATATATTTCTAGACTAGAAATAACTTTAACGGTAATATTCTCACTAATAATATAAACCTCGGAAAGGTATATCCTATTTTAAAACTAAATTAAATTATTAATTACTAACTTTAGGTAGTTTTATAAATAGTTTAAATTATTAATATCTCTCTTTTCGAAAGTCTTCTCTATTAAATATATAATATAGTTAAATATTATCGTCGCTTGTTAAATTAGAAAAAGTAGCTATAGTATCGCGCCGTCGATAATAGCGGGATATATTTAAATCTATTAAAGTTTTTCGCGTAATATTTATATAATCCTTCGTCCGATATTATAAGAATAATCCTTAAGAAGAGGTTTTATTTATATTTTATAATTAAAGTTATTCTTTCTATATAATATAATTAATAGTTTAAAATATATATATTTAATAAAGAAGTAAAGCTTCGCTTTATTATCCTTTATAATTAATACGGTACCGGTTAATCTCTTAATAACGGAGGATATCGACGTAATATACTTTATTTATCTTTAATAATTCGCCGATTATAAAAATTAGTATTTTAAAGAGGAGCCTCTCTATCTAGATATTTTAATAAAAAAAGAGACCGTTAAAAGAGTAGAGTAATATATAATTCTAACTACTCCTAAATTATATTACGCGTATATCGCTCGGCCTTTTAATATCGAATATTCTTAAATTAAAAATAAAGAATTACCGTTTAATAGGCTAGAGAGTAAAATTATATAAAAATTATATAAAACTTTTATCCCCGCCGTTATACCTAGGTAGGTAATAATCGACGAGTTCTATTTAATAAAATTAATAACCTAGGGGTTATGAACGGATATTTAAATTATATAAAAATATTTTCGTACTAGAATTCTAGCCCTCCTCGCGATAAATAATATATTTATTATAATAAGACCCGGCGATATTAAAGATATTCTTCGATATCTAAAAGATCCTAAAGTTAGTAACGAAAATCGATATAACTTTATAATAAATAAGATTCTAGACTATAATAAAAAAATTAAAAACTATATTACGAACGATAAATAAGAATCTCGTATATAAGACTTAGTTTTAATATTCGGTCTTTATATAATTAACTTTACTCTACGACGTACTAAAAAAATTAAATAATTTAAGAGAAATATCTTTAATCTCTTTATATTAATATATAACGACGTAAATATTAATTTTCTATAAAGCCGTCGTAAAGTATTTAAAGATTTTACTTCGAAATTCGCCGGTAATATTTAAAATTCACTTCGAAAATAAATAAAAATAAAGAATAATAATATATCTTTTAAAATTAACTAGTCGTTCCTTAAAATTATAACTTAATAATTATTTATAGCCGCTACGATCCCTTAGTTACTATAATATTAAATAGGCTCGGAAGAGAATATAAATTAATAATTCCTTATTAATAATTATACTCGTAATATATTTACCCCCGATAAAGATATAAGGGAGGTTATATATTTATTTTCGGTAATTAACCCTTTTATTAAAAAACTTCCGAAGTATAAAGTATTAGACCTAATCTTTATAAAAGCGATCCGTAAATAAAGAAAAATACTAATTTTCTCGAAATATATTTCGATTACGTCTTTTATATAATATATAAATTTTATTACTCTTCTTTAACTACCGCTTTAATTTTTCCCCGTATAAAATTACCCTCGATTATTCTAGAAATCTATATTGAATACCTAATTTATTCTATAACCGCCCGGCTCTACTATTAACGCTTTAGTAAAGTTATCCGTAAGACTCTTATTAATAGATTTTAAGAAAAATATATTAATAGTAATCCGAATAACTCTTTTATAATTTAAGATTAAGATCTCCGTCCGTAGATATTTATTAAGGTATTAAATACCTTAGGTACCGGCTTTACTTTATATAAATTAATAATAATAATTCTTATAGAACTTATCGGTAAACCTAGCGATAAAGACTAAATAATTAAACGGGTTTATAGGATAGAGTAATAATACCCCGTCGCTATTTATTAATTATCCTATATAGATCCCGTGGCCGGCGTCGTAGTAGAGGTAGTTATATTAAGAAAAACGAAGGCTCGTAATATATTAACTACGGGTATCTTTAATATCGTAGAGTATATAGTAGACCTCGACGGTTTAAAGGGAATAATAAATAATAAAGATATACTAAATAATAATTAAAGGATAATTTTAATAATTTCGTTAAAAAATAAATATCGAGTATATTCTAAATTAGGGGGTAAATTACTTCTATATTAAATACCTAAATTAAATCTATAATAGTATTATTTAAATTTAAAAAACGATATTATATTTAAGAGCCAGAACCTTAGGCTATATTAATTATTAATAAATTATTTCTCTTATTATTTCTAACCTTTTAGACTCTACCTTTATTCTATATAATTACTTTTATTTATTTAATATATTTAATAAAATAACTTCTTTTACTTATTTCGACTAGTCTCCTTTATATTTATATAATAAATCTACGCCGCTCTATAATACTACTTTATTTATACTATTACGTTTATTTATTAGGCCGCGATTTTTCTTATTACCGCCGTATCGCTACCTTAAGTTTTATATCCTCTTTATTAAATAATCTACCCGAGGATTCTATCTAATATACCGATTAACGCGGTCGGCGAGTATCCGTTATAGTACGTAAATATTTTCCCCGCGAGTATTATAACTTTATTAATTTAATAAGCTTTTATTTATTTATCCTATAATTATATTTAAATTATTTCTCTTAATCTTAAGCCCGCGCTCTACTTTTAACGGAAAAGTATATATTTATATAATTTTCGCCTTTATTAAAGTCGCGTAGGTATTTACTATATTTATATCGTTATTTTAAGAACCGGTCTTTCCCCTAGTATAAGAAAAAAAGTAAAGAGATAAAGTAGAAAATTCGTTAAAACCTATATTTAAATATAAAGGATAAATTTTAGAGGTTACCGATCTAGGAGTTTTACCTTTAAAGAAAACTCTATAAAGATAACTACTATAAATAATATTCATTATAATATTATGAAACCTATTTATATAGGCGGTCTAGTTAAGGATAAAAATAAAATATAAAAAAACTAGTAATACTATATTTTTTATAATTAGGCGAGAACTTTAGACTTTACGTAATTAAGTATAATACTATATATAATTATTACTAGAGATAAATAACTACTTTATATTAATAAACTCTCGGCGTATCTTTTATACTCTATATAATAAAATACTTAGCCCGGTTTATCTTAATATATATTACTCTACTTTATATTTACTATAATATTCTATAAATAAAGTAATTTTAATTTAATACCTCTCTTCCTTTTAAATCCCCGGTGAAAGGGTTATTATAAAATAAATTCTTAAAATTCATTCTAAATCGACTTATTATAAATTTTAAAATAAGATAATTTAACTTAAATTAAATTTCTATTTAATTATTAGATTTCTCCCTTCCTACTACTTTTATTTCATTTTTAACTATTAACTCTTTATTAATCGCTTTACTTTTATAATAGAGATAATACTTTATTTAAATCTTTATTACTACCGCTTTACGTATAAATAATATCTTTATATTATATAGCGTTAAGATATATTATAGAATATTCTAGGTTAAAACGAATCTAGCTAGAAACTATAGACTCTTAAATATATATTAATAAATATATTATTTCTACCTTCGCTACGAAGAATTTTCTATTATTATTCGCGATAGTTTTAGATAATACTATCTCGAGAAAAAAAATACTCCCGGTATTATAAAGTTTAGCGATAATAATATATTTTATTTTAAAGAAGAAACGTTTATACTTCTCTTTATACCCGCTTAATTCTTTATATTTAATTAATCTTTAATATCTTAGTCTTCCCGTTATATAATATCTAGTACTTTAACGCCGGTCCTTTATATTACACTTAAAGAGAAACTTAATATATTAATTATTAAAAGTAGGTTATTAAAGGAGCGAGGTTTTTAAATATATAATTTAAAAACTTATTAAAACTAATCCCGCGCGACTTTTAAATAGCGATATTATATTCGAGTTTATTAATTATTTAATCTTTATTCAAATCTTAATTAAAGAATAAATTATAAACTTCAAAAACGACCGACTTTATAAAATATATTTTAATTATACTTTATTACTACTTTTAATTACTCGCCGACTAATAAAAATCCTTAAGTCTCGATATTATAAAGAATAAAACCGAGTTAAAATATTTATTAAATTAAATACCTATTCTTTCTTTAAAACTCGTAAAGTGTATAGTTTATATTTAGTTTTTATAATAATAGATCCTCTAACGCCTATAATACTTCTTTCTCCGTTTTAATAATTTATTACTTTCTTTTAACTACCTTTACTTAATCGCCCCGTCTTTTATCTCGTATTAATTTTTTATACTCCCGCCGCTACGGGCTAATCTAGTAACTCTAGTAATATATATTATAAAACTAGAAATAGGAGGGTATAAATATAAATAACTTTTAAATTAAATAGAAATTAATAACGATATAATTATCCTATCGGAGGTATATCTATTATATAAAAAGAGGCGGGTAATCTTAAATAAATAATAAAAAGAAGAAAGATAATAAATATATAAAGAATAAGTTTATTAAGGGGAAGATTAATAAGGAGACGCGATTATATTTAAAAAATAAAAAAAGACTAGGTAAGAAATAAAACTAATAAAAACTATAAATTTATATATTTCGCCGCGTTTATAATAGTTTTTATTAACTTCTTTCTTAATATTAAAGCGTAGCTTAATAGTAAAGAATATATATATATATATAAACTCGATATATAGGAATCGTATCACCGTTTATTTAACCTCGACTTTATTAATATTAAGATTAATAATATATTAAAATACCTAGTATTAAAATTTATTTTACTTAATACTAAGTCTTTAATATTTATATTATATATATCCGGGCTAGAAACGACTTTAACGGTAATACTCTCATTAATAATATAAACCTCGGAAAGATATATCCTATTTTAAAACTAAATTAAACTATTAATTACTAACTTTAAATAACTTCGTAGATAATTTAGGTCGTTAATATTATCCTTTTTAAAATTCTTCTCTACGAAATATATATAGTTATTAAACGATATCGTTATTTATTGGATATTAAAGAGCGGATAAAATATCGCGCTATTAATAATAATTATTATTATTTAAATTTATTAAAGTTCTCTAAATAATATTCTTATAATCCTTCGTCCGATATTATTAAATTAATCTCTAAAAAGGGGTTTTATCTTATATATAAAGTAAAAGGAATTATTTTTATATAGTTTAATTAATAACCGAAGATATACGCCCTTTATATAGATATAAAACTTCTTTTTCGCGTCCTTTATAATTAATATAATACCGGTGATTTTTTAAAGGCGGAGGAATTTAATATAATATAATTTAAATATTCTTAGGCGCCCGCCTAGTTCGAAAATAAAAAAATTATAAAATCTTTTTCTTTAGATCTTTAGAAAGAAAAAAGAGTAACTATTAAAAGAACGGAGTAATATATAATCTCGATAACTTTTAGTTTTTATAATACGTATATCGCTTAGCCTCTTAATATCTTATATAATTAAATTAGAGACGTAATACTACCGCTTAATAAATTAGGCGGTAGAGTTATATAAAGATAATTTAAAGACTTTATCCCTATCGTTATATTTATATAAATAATTATCGACGAATTCTATTTATTAAAGTCTATAATTTAAGGATTATAAAGGGCTATTTAAATTATATAAATATACTACTAAATAAAAATTCTTTTATTATTTATTATAAACGGTATATTTATTATTATTAGGCCTATTAATATTAAAGGCGTAGTTCGTTATCTTAAAGATTTTAAATTTAATAGTAAAGATCTATATAGTCTTATTATAAAGGAGGTTTTATAATTTAATTATAATTTAAGGCTTATACTAAGGACGGTAATAATTATCTTAATTTATAAAATTTAATCTTAATATTCGGTTATTAAATTAATTAGCTTTACGCTACGACGTATTAAAAAGAGTAAATAATTTAAATACGATATCCTTAATCTTATTAAATACGTATATAAAGATATACCCGTCGATTTTTTATTTAATTATTATAAAATACTCGATAATTCTACCTCGAAGTTTATTAATAAATTTTAAATATTACTTCGAAAATAAATATAAAATAAAAAGAAAAATATATATTTTACGTTAAGAAATTCGTTCTTTAAGACTATAATTTAATAATTTATCTTCGCCGCGATATTCCCTTTATTTTTAAAATATTAAAGAGAATTAAAAGATAATATAAACTAACGGTCGCTCGGTACCGATTTTACTCGCGATATACTCGATTTTAATAATAGGATAAAGAAGGTTATATATTTATTTATAAAGATTAATTTTTTTATTAAAGATATCCTAAAATTTAAAGGACTAGATAAGATTCTTAGGAAAGAGAGGCGGGAAGAAAAAAAGATTTTAACCTTCTTAAATTATACTATATTTACGTTATTTATTTAATATATAAATACTTTTACTTTCTTTTAACTACCGCTTTTATAATTCCCGTATAAAAATACACTCGCTTATTATAGAAACCTATATTAAAAACCTCCTAGTATATCGTTAAATATCCTCTTTATCCTATAATTATTTAGTTATATTATAATAACCTAAATAATCGAATCCGCTAGGGTTTAATAAATGGATTCTAAAAAGAATATATTAAGAATAAATTAAATACCTCTTTTAAAACCGCGGATTAAAAGCTCCGCCCGTAGATATTTATTAATATATTAAATATTTTAAGTACCGGTTATACTTTATATAAAGCGATAGTAGTAGTTTTAATTAATTTTATCGGCGCTTCTAGTTATATAAACTAAAATATTAAACGATTAAATAAGATAAATAAGAATAAACTCTTTTTATTTACTAGCTATCGTATATAGATCCTTAAAATAGCGTCGTAATAAAGATAATAATAACGAAGAAAATATAGGTTTATAACATATTCGCTACGGGTATTATTAATTTTAAAGAGAAGAGAGTTATACCTTTATAATTTAATCGGGTTACTTTAATCGTAGGCGATTAATTAAGAATAAGAATAATAACGAGAATATAGTATAATTATAGTATATTGATTTAGAAATAGAGGGTCGAGTAGGTTTTATATTAAATACCTAATTACTTCTATTTTAACTATTTAACCTAGATTCCGTAAAAAAGGATTATATATTATAGAGCGATTCTATACTTAATAGCTAGATCTTAAATTATATTAATTATTTATAAATTATTTTTATTATTATCTTTAATTTACCTTTAAATTTTATTTACCCCTCTTTAGATAATTAATTATAGGAGCTTTATATATTTAAAAGGATATCTTTTATCCTCTTTTTAATACTTCTCCGCCTAATTCTATTATCGTTTAATTAATATTATTATATTTACCTCTAGTTTATACTCCTCCTACTTCTACTATAATAGGGTTATAATTACTATTTATTTAATAAATTAATATCTAGTTCGAATTCTATCGGTCTTTATTATAGATCTACGTTATTTATTAATTTAGATTTTATTACGAATCTAGAATAGTTTAGTATATAAATACCTAAAATTATATATCAAATTTATAAGATCGTGTATTTATCGTAATTATTAAGTAATACCTAGTATATTAATACATTTTAATTAATTAATATACTAGAGTTTATATATATATATAGTTTTATTATTAAAAGTTATTTAGGCCTAACCCGCTATCGCTAGACCGAATATAGAAATAGACGAAAAACTATATATTTAGATATAGACGAGGATATAAACAAAGAGTTTAACGAGGAGTTTAATAAAGAAGACGAAGTGTAGATACTATATATAAAATTATTATAATATACGAGTACGCTTGGGATTGGCGTAGGGTAGAGTAGGGATCGAGGTATAATCCCTACCCTAGCTTAGCGTAGGGATTTATTGGCGTGGGGCCTAAGGTAGGGTAAAGTAGAGTAGAGATTTACTAAAGGATCCCTACTACGCTAAGACGGATTTCTAATAATTATTATAATAACCGTCTTAGTGATAGAGTTATAGAATAGAAATAGAAGAATATTCTATTCTTCGACGGTAATAGAAGTTATTAAGAGATAAAATAATACGAAAGTTATACCTACCGCCTACTCCATTCCTTATTATACCCTACTCTTATTAGGTATTACGATATTAAGTACTAGAAATATTAATATTAATTTATATCTCTTTATAAAATAAACTTATAGCCCCTAATTATCTACGTTAATTAAATATCTTTATTTTAGATAGTTATACACTTAGCGTAGATTACGTAGAGATTAATATCTTATATTATTAATATAAATAACGAAAGATTAGGATAGAATTTACTTTTAAATAATATTATTAATATCGCTTTAACTACTTTTTATATAGTTATAATTATAGACGATTACTAGCGTATACTTAACGACTCTAACGTGGCCGAGAATATTATTTTATATATAAGCCGTTAGAAAGGGAGTTTAAGAATAAATAATTCGGTAGTTTTCTAGTAGTACTTGATTTCGCGTAGAGCGACGGCTAAATTATTTAGATTAATCTTAGTTATTATAATAATTATTAGAATTTAATTTACTACCCTTCTTCTATACTTTACACTTACGTATTTATCTAGTTATACTACGTAGAGTTAAGGTACTAAGAATAGTCTTCCTCGCTTTAATCGTTAGTAATTTTTTAAGGGCCTTTCCCCCCGTAGCGTTTCTAACTTTAAATATAGGTCTAGTTCTACCTTTATTAATACGCGCTATATTTAATTATTTAAGAAGCGGTATTTTAGTTAATTAAAAAGCGGTATTTATAATAACCTAAAACGACGAAGAAACTAGTAACGATAGTGAAATTAGTAATAATAGTAATAGTTACGAGGTTAAAGTTACTAGTATCGATAATTATTATTTTATAGACGATAGAATTTACCTAAATTATATAAGAGTATAATTATTATTATCCGATTTATTTATTTTATTTAGGATATTTATTTATTCTACCTTAATAAATTTAGAATATTACGAACCAAGTATAATTTAATCTAGCGTAAAGAGTAAGATACTCGGGTACTTCACTAATTATTATTATAGATTAATTATAATAATCTTTTTAATAGTCGTATAATTAAATAAGACTTTTAATAGGTTTTAGGGTCTGCGTTAAATACGAGAGCGAGTACTTTTTTAGGTATAACGTCCTATTTCCCGTAATTAAATTCTTAGCGCTAACGAAGTCTTCGGCGATCTTCCCCCTATTTTTATCGTTTAATTTATAATTAATAATTATTTCGTAAAGTATACCTCAGTCTTCTTTAATACTTATTATTTAATAGTTAAAGCGCGTTATTCTCGCCGCTAGTTTATATTAACTTTATATATATTAAAAAGTTAGAATTCTTACTATACCGAAACGAATTAATCCTTTCGTAGATTAACCGCGTAGTAAGTCTATTCGGTAATAGATTATTAGAAAGATATTTATAATTCCCGTTTCTTAGTTAAAAAAGACCCCGAGATTAAAGCCGAGTAGATATTATATAATTTAACGAATTTCCTATATAATACGGAAATCATCGTTAGATAATATAGATTTAGTACTAATAACGATAATAATATCGATAATCTAGTTATTACGCCTCGTCGGTTATAAGGACGGCCGAAGGGACCTTAAAGATTTAAGAAATAACTAGGGGAGTACTCGATTAATATATTAATAATAAAGATAAAGACTCGTCTTACCTAAACCTTATTATTCGAAAAGTAATACGTAGACTATTAAAGAAATAATATAACTACGGTATTAATAGTATAGAAGAAACTCCGTACTATTAAGGAATTCTAAAAAGTATTAAAGGCCTATTAGGTTATTACTTTAATTTAAGCGAAGTAAGAGATCCTTTTTAAAAAAGTATAATCTAGGTTATTTATTATTTTAATAATTATTATAATAATTATTTTCCGATTAGAACTACCTAAGTTAATAGTATTATATATTTCGTAGAGAAAACTAGTATAATCTTATAAGGTTAAGATATATTAATTTAAAATAATAATAATATCGTATAAGAGAATCTAAACGAGTTAGAGGTATATTAAAATAATATTTAAATTCTAACTATTAAAGGATTATATTAATAATAGCCTATTCTAGACCTAGCCTAGACTATATTTTAATAAATCGTAGATAAAGAGACCGAAGGGTTATTATTAATTATCGATTAATATATATTAATCCAGGAAGCCTAGAAAAGGGTAGATATAATAGTATATATTATTAAGATTAACGAATTCCGCTTTAAGCGGGCTATATAGCGTAAGCCTATTTAAAATCTATTTCATAAAATTAATTATCTTAAGCGTTACGACCTAGGGATATATAAGTATATTATTTTCGCCTAGTATAATTACCTTAATTAAAATACGGTATAGATTTCTAATAATTATTCTAATAATTAGGCTGGCTAACTATTATTAAAATTTACCGATTTTATAAATAAAGTCGTACTAGTATTTTACGAAGGAAGAGATCGCTATATAGCGGAATATAACTTCCTACTTTTAGGTAGAGGAGGAGGACGAGTAAACTTCTTTACCAAGACCTATTTAATAATAAGAGGGGTATAATTTATTTTATTATAACTAAATCCCGGATAAAGACTTTAGAAATATTAAAGAGGTATTTATTTTAATTTCTAAAGAGTTTAATATAAAGTTACCTCCTAATTAAAAGCGTATTACGCCGTCGTTAATATATTTATATATATTCGACGAGGAGCTATCGAATTTCCTAGCGCCTAATTTCTAGCTTCTTAATATGATTATATACTTCGATATTAATTAATCTCCCTTCGTAATTATTAGAATAATTATTATAAATATATTTACTATTAGATATAAATAAATTAAAATATATTCTTATATCTAAAATCGCGTAGAAACTTAAAATTCTTTAGAAGTATCGTTATACGTTTATAATAATAAGCTACTAGCTAAAGAACTAGATAATATTAATAATAGTTTATAGAATAATATACTATAATCTTACGTTTAAACTTTAATATTAAATAAACTTCTACCGCCTCCTAAAGAGTAGTTATTATAATGGATTAAATATGTCTAGAAAACCCGATATCTATATAAAGCTCTTTAACTACTCGATAGAAGGTAAACTTCGGAAGTAAAAGTTTAGTCGATTTCTAGTACTTCTTAATTTACCTTAAAGTTATTACTGTTTTTTATTAATTAAAGGCTTCGACTTATTATTAGTTAGAAAATAATTTACTACCACGCTTGAATTTACGACGTTTAAGATTTTTTAAAATTAGGTCCTAAGTATTAAATACCTTCCTAGGCGCCTTCTAGGCCTTTATTCTTCGAGGTATTTTAATTTTTTTCGATAATAAACCTTTTAAAAAATAATGATATATATAGGATTATTAAATAATATAGGGAAAGAGTAGAGAATAATAATAATAATGAATATAATATTTTAATGGATAATCTCGCCGCTCGGATATATAATCGTCCGAGCTAAGATTAAGCCTAGAGTATTTTAATAAATAATCTCGCCGCTCGCCGCTCGGACGTATAATCGTCCGAGTTAAATTTAATCTTAGATTTAGATTATAAGTAGGTTTTATTAAAAGCGTAGTTTAATTAAATTATATTACGTTAGGTAGACTCTTAATACGCTTTAAACTTTAGAGTATAAACCTTTTCAAGATTCGTTACGAGATTAACTTTATTTATTAATATATTTTAATATTAACGTTCTCCTACGATTATCCTACCGCCTATTCTTAAGAATATATCGATTCGATATCGGTAAAGGGTAAAGTATAAATATATAGGTATATAAAAATATTAGATTTTAATTCTAATAATCTTTCTAATAATTAATTATTTACTATATAATACTAGTTAAACTCTTTATTACTTCCTTTAGAATTTATATTAAATTAACTAGGTAGAGATCGCTTAGATAGTATCTTCGATAATAAATCTTTTTATAATATTAGAAACTCTATAAACTATTACCCTAAATAACCTCTTAATATTATAATAAAAAGAAAGCGATATAGATATTATATCTTCTTTAATATTAAGAAGGATATATTCTTAGATTAATAGAAATAAACTATATAGTATAAGTATCCCGATAATAAGAAATAGTATAAGAAGATTAATTTTAGTAAGATATAATCCCGAAAATCTATAATATGGATATCTTTCGAAGAAGGAGTAATCGTGGGCTCTAGAAAGCTATCGATAGTTTATCTACGATATAACGATATATTAATCTATCCTTATATAAATTAAGGTACTAGGTTAGGGAGAGACTATATAAAGAAAAAAAGTTATAAAGACTCGGCGAGTATACGTAGTATAATGTAATTAATATTTAGAGAAATTATCCCTACGTAGGTAAAAGTCTAGATTATTATAATAATTATTAGAATTCCTTAGTTAATTCGAACGTAGCGCCGCTAAATTAAAAGTACTAAAGTTACGATTAATAGTCTTATACCTTAACGATTAGACTTTAAAGAGGCTTTCCTATAGATAATTACTATAGTAGGAATATTATATAACTTTTTTAATAATATTTTAGTTTAGTGTCCGTTCCTTTATTTAAACTCTACTATTATATTACCGAGTCCTTTAATAATTAAAAATAAACTTTTATAACGATTCGAGAAGATTAAAGAGAAGTTATTTAATATTTTACCCGACGATAAATTAAAGGTATTCTTTACTTTAAATAGATAATTACCCTACGATATATCTTTATATATAATTATTATTACCTATTTTATTAACGCCGAGTAGAAATATTATAAAGTTATTATTAACTTTAAATATATTAAAGGGAAATATACCGGTGAAAGATTAACGGACGTTTTAACTAAGATCGTCCGTAAATACGGGATCGAGTATCGGATCTACGCTATTATAAACGATAATACTAGTAATATATAAATAATATTCGATAGTACTATTCTTATATTTATATAGAGAAATAAAAAGGTTAAACGGATATCTATTAAATAGTCGTTTAAATATATATTGTATTTTATATATATAATTTAACTTGCCGTTAAGGTATTATTAAATACGATTTACTTTTCGTTTATAAACGAATAATTTTTAAAGGGGTTAAGATAAATAATAAAACTCTCGCGATTTCTAGACTAGCGCGTAAAAGAGTTTACTATTAATACTAGTTAAGATACGAGAATTTTAATAATCTTTATAATAATCTAACCCTATTAGATACGGAAAACTGCGGTATTTATTAATACGAGTAGTTAGCGTAGAACCTAGTTCCGAGATATTTAATAAAAGAGACTCGATATTATAGGGAAAAGTATACCGAATAAAGTTAATAGATTTATTAAATTAAAATTAGTAAAGCTTATTCAGGATATTAAAACGCGATAGGATTCGATATATTATATAATAATCCGCGTATTTAAACTACACTATAATATTAAAAGCTATTTTATATAGGCTGAGATTTCTTACTTTAAATTAAAAATAAAAGAATAGAGTTATATTATTTACCTAATTAATATTATAAGGGAGTTCGCGAAAATAATAAGCGCTATCGATATAACGAAGACTATTACTAGCTACCGTACTTTTATAATTTATAATAAACTCTTTAGTTATCTAGAAAAGGTTATAGAGTAACTCTATTTAAAACGAGTATCGTAGAAGCCTAAAATAAAGACTATATTATATTAAGCGACCGAAAAGTTAAATTAGTATTACGTTAAAACTAAAGGCGGTCTAGGGTATTTCTATAATAAGGCGGCCTTATTAAACTTTATAAAAAACGGGAAAATATTCGAGACCTCGGAGTAAAAGGCTGATATTAAGTAATCGTTATAGTTATTAATTTATTAATCCGCTCTCGAGGTAAAGTATAAGGAATATTAAACGAATATATTAACTTCGAGTAGGTTATTTAATTTCGTACGAAGTTATAAACGCGATCTAAACGATAGACTTACCTAAATACTAGATATAAATTCTAGTAATAAAGAAGAAAAAGATAACGAGTTCTAAAGGTATAAGAATAATAGTAAATTCTAATAATCTTTCTAATAATTAATTCCGTTAATCTCTTTAGTACCGTTCTCTAATTAATCTACGGAATAGAATATTTTAATACTATAAAAGTAACTTACCCCTCGGTTTCTAATTCTTAGTATAATTACTCGTAATATATTAACCGTACCGATTATAAGTATTAGCGTAGAGCGTTTATTCTCTATCGCTACAAGGTTATATAGTATTTAGAAATTATAAATACCAGTAATTTTCTAAACTATAATTATTTTATATAAATATAATAGAAGAATAAAGGAAGACCGACCTTAAGATATCCTATTCTATTTATTTAATAATTAAATTAATAATCTTTCCTAGGAAGATATAGAATAGGAAGAAATCGTTCGTAAAGAGGATTTAAAGGAAAAGCGATAATATAACGATAAATAAAAAGTATTTAATAACGATAACGAAGACGAGCCTACCCATATAAATTTTAGTTAAGATTATAATTATAATAATTATATTAATAATTAATCTCTAGCCGTTAGAAATATAGAAGAAATATTCGTATTAATAATATAGCTCTATAATCGATACTTAAAACCTAGCTCGGAAAAGAAGTAATTATATAAAAATCGGTTTAGAGGTCGATAAATATAGTAGAGATAATAGGGGATTTAAGTCTAGTTTACCTAATTATTCGGCTAAAGTAAAAGAGAGTATTTATAATAATTAACGACCTACGGGCCTAGCTTCTTAGTTAGGATTAAAGAAGAATATTTATAAAATTTAAATAAATAGGAATACTATTATCTAATATATATTAAAGTCTTTTTACTATAAATTATCTTCTAAAATCCTATTATATCGAGTATATTCCTAAAGTTAATTAATTATATATTTACTACTAGGGATCCCTCGGTAAATCCCTACCCTACCCTACCCTAGTTTAGGGTAGGGATCGAACCGCGATCCCTACCCTACGCCTTATCTTACTCTACTCTACTCTAGTATTCCCTCTAGGGATCCCCACGCCAATCCGAAGCGTATATACGAGTAGTAAATAAGAGTCGATATAGTACGGGCTTTATACTTTAGCCCCTATTAATATAAATCTAAATATAGACCTAAATACGACTAAAGTTAAAGATATAATAACTAAAGTTATTAACCTACTATATAGTATATTATTATAAAATATATATATCTCTTATTTTAGTTAACGAAAATATAATTTATATTTATCTATAGAGCCGGCCGATAATAGGATATAGAAACGGTCGAACTAGATAATAAAAATATAATAGTTAATAATAAACTTTTCTTTATAGATATAGTATTTACGTTTTTATTACTAAAAACGGAGACCTACCTAGAAGTAATATAAAAGGGCGCTAGGTTATTAATAAATAACTAATTTAAATAAAATAATTCGGAGCGGTTATCGGTTATATATAATTTATTAATTTCTAAAGATAAATAGATTATCTACCGGTTATTTAGGGGTCGTAAAAACTAAAATTTTAACTTCTAATTCATAAATAATAAAATTAATAAATCTTAAATAAATGGTTTTTTAAAAAATCTATATATTAACTCTAATCGACGACGTTTCTCTTATATTAATATCGACGAGTAGTATCGTTAAATATATCGTATTCTATACGGTATCCCTAACGATATATAGAGGGTAGAATTAATTTTAATTCGTAAAGAAGTTAATAATATTCTAGAAATAAAGTATAATATTTACTATCGCGATATTATTAGAGTTTTACGGTTTTTACTAGGTTATCGAGTCTTTTAATATAATTTAATCTACGCTTCTATCCGTATATATAATCCGAGCGGGGAAAAAGTCTATATAGAGATATATATAAAAGATTAATAATAGTTAAAATAGAGAGAGATTATTAAAAGTAATATTATTATATCGATTCTACTTACTTTAAATAAAATATTAATAATATATTATCGCGGCGACCTCTTACTATAGCCTATTTATATTATAATAAATAATTTAAACTACGCTATATATAAAGGTTAATTACGTCTAAATCTAATTCTTTTTAAATTAATATTAATAGTTAAAATTAATAAAAATATAAACCTCTCTCCGAAAGTCTAACCTAATCTCTATTATACTATAATAGGTATAATATTTAAGGGTACATTCTAGTATTCCTAATATATACTATACTTCGGTCGATAATTAATAATTATTAATACTCGAATAACTTACTCTATTAAAATTTAATATTCGGTATATTAACGAATAGATCCGGCGGTATTACCTTATTATAACTAGTATAATAGCGGACTATTTAAAATAGGTCTTTATAATAGGAGTTAAAAATAGTTAATATTACTTTATCTATTAAATTCCGCCTTAATAGAGGGAAAATATAACGATATAATAATTATTTCGAATATATAAATATATTTAATAACGCCTTTATAATTAGTAAATAGACCCGACTTTAAATAACCCGATAAATATCCACTATATTCGGAATTTCGCTTGGAATCATATACTCGTTAATATATATTCGACGATAATAGTCGATATTCTTTATTAACTCTTAAAAGGTATAATTATAACTCTTTTTAAATAACTCGAATACTTAATCTAAAATATAGTTTTTATAACTCGAAAGAGAAAAGGCTAAAAGTAGATTATAACCGAAATATTTATAACTCTTTAATTAAATAAAGGTTTCCGTTAAGTCCTAAGTTTTATTAATTTTAAAGAGTTCCTATATTTTAACTCCGTAAACTAATAAATAAAAAACGAATAAAAAGTAATTATTAAATAATTTATTATAATTATAACTCCTCTCCTCTATATCGGTAAATTTTAAAAGTAAATATTAGTATACTTTAAACGTTATTAACCTTATTAGAAAGCCGTCTACGGGTTTATATTAAAACTCTATATTAAATACCGACCCGAGGTTTAGTAGGATTAATAAATTAGGGGTCCGAGTAGAGTCTTATTAATAAATAATACTTATTATTAGTAGGTTTAATAACTCGATAAATTGTTAATAATTTAAATATTAAACGAATAGGCCTATTATATACCTTATAGTATATATATTTATATACGTATTAGTATGCGCTATAGTATAGATTATAGTATAAGTCATAGTATACCCTATAGTATACACAATGGCGTGCGCAGCTTGTGTATACTATTGAATAATATACGAATAGTATGCGCAAAGGTATTTTGAATAGTATATGATATACGCCCCCCGTAATAGTCTCTAAAACATTAGACGAAAGCCCCCCATAATATACGCAATTATGATATACGCCAAGGTATACGTAAAACATACGCTAAGGTATGCGCCATAACATGCGATATACTATAATATTTATATATATATACTCTTTGGATATATTTAGGTGACGCCCCCGTAAGAATTTTTATTAAAACTTATTATTTTAGGCTCGGTAAATCGCTAGTATTAATAATCATCGCTAAAGATCGCTGTCGTTAATAATATTAATTATAGAACTTTATTTATTTCAGCCCTATCATAGGGCTGAGCTACTATTAATATATTAATAATATATATAAATTACTAAAGTTACTAATCCGGTTAAAATTAACCCGAAGTTATTAAACTTATTAAAAGTAATTTATCTAGACTCTTAATTTACTAAACTTATTAATAGGACGCTAGTAGTTTTATCCGTAAATTAGGGCTACTAGTAATATCTTATTAATAACTTTTATTTAGAAAAATTACTAATAAGACGCTGCCAGCTCTATCCGCGCGGGCGGTAATTTAGATTTTAATAGAAGTTTTTGAGATTTATTAATATAAAGGGCGCTAGTTATTCTTTATTATACTCGCGTTATACTCGACTTCGTTATATTAACGTTATATATAATTTTAAATAAAGCGACCTTAAGTTATATATATTAAATAATATATCGAATTAATAAATTAAAATAAATATTTAAGAAATATCGGCTTATTATAATTTTAAACGAGACTACGGATAACGAGGAGAATTAGTATTATTTTAATATACCTAAATTATATTATATTATTTATTACGAAGACTTTATTCGGCTTTATAAAAGTATATAAAAGTATAATATTTACTATAACGAAGTAACTTATAAATTTTTATTAAAAGAATTCTATATTAAGATTAATAAAAATAAAGGATTCGAGACCTAAATCCTAGAATATAATACCCGTCGAATTAATATACTAACTATATAGGATCTTTTAAATTTTCGCGATAACCGAAGGTATATTATTACTAAAGTAGTATTAAATATTTATATTATATAATTAAAGTGTATAAAGTTTATATAGGATTTATTTAAAAAGGGTCTCGACGTCGAATATATAATCTAATAAGGCCTTAATCGGCGATAATAATAATAAATTAAATAAATAATAACGATTTAAAAAGTTAACTCTAGCGACTTTATTAATACTTTTACTATATTTATCCGAGAGAATCGTAAAAAGCTAGACGGTATTAGACGCGATTTAATTAATACGGTTCGACGTAAATAAAACCTATCTTAGATAAAAGAATATTATATTAATATATATATTTCGGTGATTTATTAGGTCTTTAATAGTAAAGATAAGAGTAATATTAAATATTTAAAGAAGTTTATAGTTTAATATATATTTAATTAGCGAGATATATTTAAGAGCCGTTAAGATTATATATAAATATAATTAGATCCCGTCAATAACGACCGAGTTAAAGAGGAAAACGAGGAATTTAGGAGAGAATTAGGATAATTTAAAACTATTATTATTATAGTTAATACTAAAAGGTATAATAAAAAGGGTAAGCCGGCGATATATATTAATATTTTTATCGAGATATTTTAGTAGCGAAATAATAACGAAGTCGACCCCGTTTATAATATATTCGAAGTCGAGGTTATTTTTAAAAGTAAAATAATTAACCTTTAAGTTTTAAATTCTCGGCGGTTCTTTAAGATATATAATATTCTTTATAATACCTATTTAGTACCTATAGATAGGGAGAAAATAATATTCTATATAAATAATTTCGCTGATTAAGATTAATATAATATTATTTATAACCAAGATTTCTTATTTAAAGAGATTCGGGTCGCCGATTATTTTATAAAAAAGAATTAATAAAATATAATCGTATCTACCCTCTTTTATCTTATTAAATATATATAAATAATTATCCTTAAGTTAATTTTAAATAACTTATATTTAATCTAAAATACTTTCGTCGGTATTATAAAAGCTAGAAGTTTAATTTTAATATAATACTTTTATTTAATTTAGATTTAAGATAGATTAGACTAACTCTAATTTAGACGCGTATAAATATATTAAATAAATTATTTTAATTCAATTTCCTCTTAAAGTACCCTCCTTTATAAATTATATTATTAAAATCGTTTTTATATCTAGTTATCGCGCCTTAAATCTTAAATATATTTTATAATATCCGTTTCTTAATCTACTTCTTATAGTATAAAACGATTAAAAGTCTTAATTATTAAATTAAATACTATTCTATCGAGTCGCTATCTTAATTACTAAAAATCGAATTAGGAGTAAATATATTTAAAAGATAATAACTATCTATAAGCGAAGTTAGGTATAATTATTAAAAACGGAGATAAAGACGAATTTAAAGACGAAGGAGGTAAAATTATTAATTTATCGCGACCTCGGAAAAAGCTATAAGAGGATCGGATATACGATTAATAACGTAATATTATATTCTTACTATCGCGCGTATATCGGGGGGTAGGTTTATAAATAAATTTAAATTAATACTTTATTAACCTAAATTAATATAGTCTCCCGTATCTTTTTTATACGGTTATTATATCTCGACCTATAGAATACCCTCTTTATATAGTAGTAACTACTCCGTATATAGAGAAGCGCGTTTATCTAGAGAGTATATATACTTTATTAATAATTTTATTCCTTTATTACTCCGGTCCGAAAGCTCCCGCCTTAATAATAATTAATTATCCTCTTCCGCCTATAAATCGAGTTAATTAGGATATAAATACTTTAGTAAATAAAAATACTCCCGGGAAGTTAAATTTCATAATTTCCGCGAGGATAGAATATAGTATCTTTAGGTAGGAATAAAGCGGCGAGATACTCTAATATATAATACCGTAGGCTATAAGGTTATTTTATTAAATATATTTCTATACCTTTCGGCTACTATTTTTATAGGATAAAAAAGTAATAACTACGGACTATAAACGGACCTTAAAATAAAACTTAAACTCGATAATTTTATAAAGTAAATATAATTTAAGGTTAAAAATAAAATAATTAAAAAAGAAGAGTTTAACGAAGATATTAATAATACCTTTATACTAAACGAGATAAGAAAAGTAACGCGTTATTAATTTAAATATATTATTAATATATATTAATAACTATATTAATTACTAGATTTAATTAACGAGAAGAGGATTAAGATAATAAAAAAGATCCGCGAATATATCTAGAACTATTATATTTTTAGAAGAGATATAACGGAAACCGTACAAGGACTTTTAACTCGGAAGTTATAAATAATTAATTATAATAGTAGTTATATATAGGCCTATTATAATTAATATTAATAACTACTACTTTATTAACTATATTTATATAATAACTAGCCGAGAGGTAAATATAAATTCCTAAATAAAATTATAATAAAAGTATATATTTCTTTATTCATCTTAAAGGGGGTAGACGCATTAGGGATAAAGAATATAATAAAGAATATATTCGAATTAATTCGAGCTGAGACGCTTTATTTAATATATTTAATAATATATATTATAATAAAAGACTACGAATTTGGCTTTAAGAGGACGATAGTATTTTAAGACGAGTAAATTAAAAGTATATTATTCGCTTTAATAATTCCGATTCTTTTAACTAACGCTAATATTCTATATATAAAAATATACGAAGATATATAAAGGGGTTAGGAAGGATTTAGATTAAAATACTACGAATTAATCTCACGGGTACTATAGGAGAAAATTAAAATATAAATTAATTATCTACTAGAGGCGGATAAATATAATATTAAAATAATCCGAGATTCTTCTAAAGAGGAGGATAATTATGATTTATTCAATAAAGATACGAATAAAGGAGGGTAGGATATAATAAATTCGTAAATTTTATCTAATTATATTTCTTTACTAATTTTTTATAGATACCTAGCGATAACGATAATAAAGATAATATATATTAAGAGAATACTATTAACGAAAATAGTAGTATATAAGATAATCTAGATAATATAAAATAATAAATAATAAATAAACGAGATATAGTAATACTCGTTAACTATATAGTTTATGATTTCTTAATATAGATATTAAATAAACGTTAGGAGTAGTAACGAGTAAAAACGACTATCGGATATAATAATATTACTCTCTTCATATACTATCTAGCCTATTAACGGGAATATTAGGTAAATAAAAATAAGAATAAAGAGAAAGAAAAACTATTGTAAAGAGTAATAATAATCTCTTTTTCGTAGAAATAACTAGTTAAAATAAGATATTAAGTTACGGATAAAAATTAGACTAAGACTTTAACTAGTCGACCGTTATAGTCGCCTATAACTAACTATATAGAAGAAGTATATAACCGCCTATAACGGAGTTATATTAACTTATTACTATATTATACTATATATATTAACTTTTATTAAATAAGAGTAATTAATAATAATTTAATAGCGCGGGATAAAGAGCTAAAAGATATATTAAATTTAATTAGTTTTATATTTCGATTCGATAAAAGAGAAGATACCCTATATTTAAATATTATATATATTAAATTCAAAGTAAAATATAAGGTGAAAAAGGACGAAAGAGTTTAATACTAGCTATTAAATTAGATTATATTCGATTATAACCAGGGTTTTCAGAAATTTTTGAAATATATATTAATAATTAAGATTATTAAAGTTACCCGGGGTTCTAAATATAACTAGAAGTCACTATCGCTATAATAGTATATCTATAATAAGAGATTTAATATATAGACTTATATATCTCTTATATTAAAGAATATAAATAGAGTAATAGCGATAGAAGTTAAAAAAGAGTATAAGTTATTATTAGCCCTAATATAAATTTAGAATAAGAATATTATCTACGCTAAAATCTCGCGGTAATTATAAAGTTATATCTAAAATAAAAAAGTAATATAGGTTAAATTATCTTAAAAAGACCTTTAGTCGACCGATAGAATTATATTAATAAAATATTAAGGAAAGTACTCCTAGTAATAATTACGTATAAATTATAAATTGGGTACACGAGTTTTAATTATTCTCACGAGTTAGAATTATTCTTAGAAGCGAGCTAGATTTTTATTTACACTTAAATCGGTTAATAGCGCTCGGGAGTTAAGATATAATATTACCCCGCTTAAACTAACTTAACTAGTTTACGAGCGCTTAGAGCGCTCAAAGCCTACCCTACACTTTTGTAGATAAAGTAGTACGTATATTATACTATAGATTCTGGCTCTAGGACTCTAGTATAAGAAAGCCGGTATTTTAAAATAAAACTATATCCGACTACGAGAAGTTATATAATTTATAATACCTAATATTAATTTATAGCTCCTAAGAAAACTAGATACCTTAAAGAATAAAATATATAAATATCTATTTCTCCTTAAATTAATAAGAAAGCCTTTTATTATTTTAATTTAAAAATAACCCTTATTTATAACTAACGAGAAAGAATCGTCTTCTCGTCTCTTTATTAAACGTTAGTTATAGATTTATTAATATAACTTAATAGACCTAGTTAAGAATATTCTCTCTATTACTAATTTATATAAATAAATATTTTTCGGTATAATTTAATATATAGATAAATTATCTTAATTTTAGTACTCTCGTACCTAGGGCTTTTCTATTCGGTTAATATTAAACGATATTATTTATAAACTAGTAAAATAGGTTTATAATTCCTAAAGATATTATTAACTTTAATTTAAATACTAAACTATACTTACTCGGTTATATTATCTTTATTAGTCGAGAATATCGTACTACCGAAGTAGTAACTAATATTAGTTAAGTCGTAGTATCTATAGAAATAATTATACTATTCGGATTTCTACGGTAGTAGTAGTATAAATATATAGTAGAACTATTGTAATTTCTATACGAAAGGTACCTACTTAAGGACTATATTATCGATATTATATCTAGGAGGATTATTAGTTAATAGACTATTTATTTAAATCACGATTATAATAATTAAAAAAGCGGTTAAGATACTAGTAATAATATATCGGAGGCGGCTAGTCCTAGAAATAAAATTAATATAAAGTAAATATTTTCGAATAACTAGCTATATATCCGGAGAATTATTAATATCGGAAAGTAGATAATTAGATTAGTCCGTAAATTATATCTAATTCGGGGTAAATTAGAAATTATATAATATAATCGAGACTACCTAGAATTCTATTTTAATTTAGATATAAAGGTTATTTCCTTACTATTAATCTAATTTATCGATAACTTCGGTGTATATAGAAATATATATCGTACGTTTAAAGTCTTCTACTAGACTCCTACTACCTTAGGATTTATTAAATATCGTAAAATTTTAAATTTATTTACTCTTAACCTAGGACCCTATAGAGTTAATACGATAAATATTATTAATATCTTCGTAGCGCCTATATAGTAACTCGATTTAGGTTTAGTTATTAATATAAATAATTAAGATAAATTTATATATATATTCATTATAGTATTCCTAGGGGATATTATCGGCAAATCTCAAAAATAAATATTAATATACTCTAAGCGCTATTAACTCTACTAGAAAGCCGTCTACGGGTTTACACTAAAACTCTATATTAAATACCGACTCGAGGTTTAGTAGGATTAGTAAATCGGGGCTTCGGGTAGTAAATTAGGGTTCCGGGAAAATTACTTTCAATAAGTAATACTAACTATTAACAGGTTCAATAGGTTTAGTAACTCGATAAATTATTAATAACTTAAATATTAGACGAATAGGCCCATTATATACCCTATAATATACGTATTTATATATATATTAGTATGCGTTATAGTATAAGTTATAGTATAGGTTATAGTATATCTTATAGTATACGTAAAGGTATTTTAAATAGTATACGATATACGCCCTTTATAATAGTTTTTAAAATATTAGACGAAAGCCCCCCATAATATACGTAATTATAGTATATATAATTATAGTATACGCCAAGGCATGCGCCAAGGTATACGATATACTATAGTATTTATATATATATACTCCCCGGATATACCTAGGTGACGCCCCCGCGAGAATTTTTATTAAAACTTATTATTCCGGGCCCGGTAGGTCGCTAGCGTTAATAATTATTACTAAAGATCGTTATTGTTAATAATATCGATTATAGAACTTTATTTATTTTAGCCCTATTATAGGGCTGAGCTACTATTAGTATATTAACAATATATATAAATTACTAAAGTTACTAATCCGATTAAAATTAACCCGGAGTTATTAAATTTACTAAAAGTAACTTACCCGGACCTCTAATTTACTAAATTTACTAATAGGACGCTAGTAGCCTTATCCGTAAATTAGGGCTACTAGTAGTATCTTATCCGTAATTAGGGTTAAAAAATTTATTAATAAAACACTACTAACTTTATCCGTAACTTAGGGCTACTAGTAGGACACTGTTAACTCTATCCGCGCGGTCGATAACTAGGGTTTTAGTAGGAGTTTTTAAGATTTACCGATAATACCTTAATAAACGGATAATATAAGTATATTAAAACTAGATCGTACTTTAATTTCGTACTTCTTATATTTCTTATTTTTATAAAATTAAAAGTCTATCTATTTCTTTACTTTGGTAAATACGAATATTTATTTCCTAATAAAGTTGAAAGTTTATCTACTTCTTACTTTTATAAAATTAAAAGACTATCTCTATTTCTTACTTCCGTAAATTTAAAAGATTATCTATTTCATTATTCCTTAAAGCTGGAATTCTATTCGATATTTAATTAAATATTAAGATATCCTTTATGTTTATACTCTAGTAATTAAAGTAATATTAATTCTACGACTAACTAGGCTTTATAAAATATATTATAATTTATAATTATCGGGGGTATTACTGTCCTAAAGATAGTAAAGATAATTTATCCTAGGATATCGTTACTTATAGCCGGTATTATTTCGATACTATCGAAGTAAAGAAGTCTACTAATTAAATAAGAAGTATAAAATAATAGTAATACCTCCGTAGCCTAGGACTCCGGTTTAAGGAATTATTATATATAAAATTTATACCGTCCCTAGATCTTATATTAATTTATATTTATAATATACTTTACTCTAAATAGTAAGGCCTAGAGCGAATTATATAAAGTTTATTTATTAATACTATTTTAACTAAACGCGGAGTTAATATATATTTTAAAGTATTTTAGTCTTTCCTCTACTTTTATAAATAACCGTATATCTAGTCCCCGGTTTTTTATATTAAATTATAGTCCTTATCCGAGGTAGGTAGAGTTACGATTTTATCTCCTTTTATCCTACGCTACTATTTAAAGACTATTTAATATAGACTATTATTTTTATAAACTACGGAGAAGATATTCCGTTCTTACTACCTACCGCCTATATATATAATTATTCGTATATTAGTAATTATTACTAAATCTAATATAGTTATAAATAGCTATCGATTCACTAAGCTAATTATAGTTAAAGAGAAAGTTATAAATACTCGTAAATATATTTAGAAGTTTATTCTATACGCCGATTTAGCCTAAGGCCGGGACTAGGATTAGAATTAAACTTAAACCGATAATATACCCCTATAAATAACGGATCTATTTAATAATATATCTGATTCTGAAGTTGATATAGTAGATATCTTATCCGAAGTTATCGAATCTAAATTAAGCGACTAGGTTAATAAAGTCTAAAAGAAATATAAAAAGTTATTAAATCTATTTAATATCTATACCGGTCTATACTTTACGGATATAGCGAAAGAGTATAGGACTACTATAAATTATAATATATTAATCGGGGAATTAAAGTATAAATAAGTCTTACTTCTAAGATTTATTTATATATTTCGTTTTTAAGGAATATTTCGCTTCTATATATTTTCGTTCCTATAGATATCGCTCCTATTATTATTACTCTATTTAAATAACCCTATTAATATAATTATTATAAATTCGTTAAAGATTTCGTAAATAATATAGTACCGGTTAATTTTATAAATTATCTCTTCGCTAGAGATATATTAAAATAGTCTTTACACTTTAGTTTTATAGATATATAGGACTATTTATACCCCAAGATTATAGACGGTCTTAGAGTACTAGAATCGTTATATTCTTTTCTAGTAAATAGCTTCCTACTAGTATTTAAATAAAAAGAGTATAAGACCGATAAAGATAAGGATAACGATAATAACCGTATTTAATCTAATAATAACTACTATAATATCTCCTCTTCTCTAGTAGGATATCACCTAACTAATAAACCTTATTATATTTTAGTATCCACGGTTCTTTTAAAACTTTTCTACGATTATTAATTTATATAAGCCCTACGCCTAGCCTACTAGAGAGACTATAGACTCGGTAGTATTATAGATTTCGGGATAAGACGTTTAAAATAATATAACCGCGTAGGATATATAAATATAATAGGAGCTCGGTATATCTTAAGGGTTAATAAATATATATAGGTATATCTAATACGTCTACGAAAATTAGTATAAGTATTTTATTTATCGGTTTATAGATTAAAGAGTAAAAGCTGCGTATAATATAAGTTTTTATCTATATTTACTAACGGAGGTATTATTATTTTCTAATCTCTAAGCCTCTACGATTATTAGATATAATCGACCGTGTAACTAGTCTATTAGTTTATTATATTAATATTAGTATAGTAGTTTATAGTATTCTAACTTTAGAAGGCGAGTATTTATACTTCGTAAAGATTAATAAAGATATCGAGTAATAAAAGGACGATATAGGGGACGGCGAAGGTAAATATCTATTAAAGTATATTTAGGATATTAAGTATCTATAATAATACTTTAATTCTTAATATAGGTAGTATATACTATTATTATAAATTATAATTAAGTACACTATTTATATAACTAAACCTAGAGATAAAACTTCTATAATTATAATATAATCGTTATATGAGTTATATTAGTTAGTAACTAAATAATTATATCTTTTAATAACGGTTATAATACGGTTATATAATTAGTCTATAATCGTGACCGTTGTAGTATATACTAGGGTCTTGTGATTATCACGTGACTATTATATAACCTAGGTACTTGATAGGAAAGTAATTTTAGAGTTTATAACTTCGGCTTTATAATTACCTATAAATTTAAATATAACTACTATTATTTCATACTTAATAAAATAAATATATCTAGCGCCTTTTATAACTATAGGTTCGTAAAAGAATATAATAACTACTATATTCATTATCTTTATACCGATAAGGATTTTATATACGTTAATAAGGTATTCGCCGATTACTAGTATAAATATAATATTATTTAGAGTTACTCTATCCCTAGGAACCCCTAAATAAATTATATATTAAAATATATTAATTAAACCCTACTCTAGAAGGTATATACCCTATTAGATAATAACGACCTTAATAAAATATTAATTCTAGAGTTTATCTCGATTATAAACTAGCTCCGAAATCGGGTTTTTATTACTATAATAAATATTACGCCCTATAAAGGCTTTATTAAAATACGACCTAATTTATCGTATTTACGTAATATTAACTAAATCGGCCTATATTAAGACTATTATATTATAAATAAAAAGTAGTAGAAGTTTATTTAATATAGTACTAAAGGCGCCTTTATTAAATATAAAAGTAATTATTTCTATCGGATATTAATATTTATATATAAAATACTCCGCTCTACCTAGGTTTAATAAACCGAGAAGCGCTATACTAGAAATAAATATACTACGATATAAATACCGCTAGTTAATAAGATCTCTAAAATAATTCCCCGTTAAGGGGGGCGATATTATAAGAAAATATAAAGATACTTTAAACCTATACGAACCTCCTATTAATATAAAATCAAATATCGACGATTATAATTATAGTAGTAGTAACTCTAAGTTTACTATAGCCCCTTTATAATAACTAACTAAATACGTTATCTCGTTACGGCTATTAAGGCTAAAAACTAATATACTTAGTCTTAACCTATAGGCGCTATAATAGTTACTAATTATAAACGACGGATTATCGCGAGTAATAATACTAAAGTCCTTAAGCTCTAATTTATTATATAAATCCGGTTTAGTATTCCCCCGCCTCCGCCTCGTTTATAATATTAATAAGAATATTTAATAAGTATTTAGAACTACGCGAACCTACTCTCTCCCCCGACCTAATAATACTACTAGTTAAGGCGCTACTATATAAACTATATAAGTCTAGAATATATAAAGAAGCCATAGTTAATACTCTAAATAAAATATACTAGTAACTTAATATAAAGGCCGAAATCAATTTACTTTTAATTAATAATACCTAGATATTAACTAATCTACCTTATAATCGAAAAATCCTTCGCGGTAAATAGGTTTATAAATTTAAATATAGTATTATTAACGAGGTAACTCGCTATAAAACCTATTGAATTATATATAATTTTAAATAACGATATAAAATCGACTTTAATAAGATATTAACTTTAGTAGTTAAATTTATAAATTATAAAATATTATTCGTTATTATAGTTACCTACGACCTAAAGCTTAAATATAAAAGTATATAAACTACTTTCCTATACGACCTAATTAATAATAAAATCTACGTCGAATAATTTACTAGTTTCGACGATAATTTAGGCTATATATACTTTTTAAAACGTATTTTATATAGGTTTAAATAATCCCCTCGAGTATAATATACTATCTTTACGACTTTCTTAATTAAGTTAGACTTTATACCCTTAAACGCTAACTTTAATATATTTCTTAACTATAAGATATAACTAATAATTATATTATATATTAATAATATATTAATTACTGGCGCCGGTAAAGATATTATTATTAAATTAAAATAAAGTTTAAATAATAAATATAGAATAATTAATTTTAACCCCGTTACGTATTATTTTAATTTTAAAGTATCGTATAATCGCCTAAATCGTACGTTATTCTTTAATTAAGAAATATATTTAAAGCGGGTATTTAAAGATTATAATATATATAATATTAGAGCCAAAGTTATAGGAGTTTTTATAGACTTTATAATTAGATTAATACCGGCCGATAAAAGATATTAAATTAAACTTATTTTTTTTACCGCCTACTAGTTAGCCGTTAACTTATTAATATATACTATAATAAATACGCGGCCTAATATCGCCTACGCGGTATTAGTATTAAATCGTTATACTTTTAACCCCGATAAATCTTATTAAGTTATTATAAAACGTATCTTCTATTATTTACGCGGTATATTATATTTAAAGTTAGTTTTCTAGAGTTAACTCGCCTTATTAAAGAGTTATACTAATACTAATTAGGCGGGTAATTATAATATAAGGCGTTCTACCTCTAGTTATATATTTAATCTCGGTAATATAGTTATTAACTAGTAGTCTAAACACTAACTAATTATTACGTTATTATCCTATAAAGCCGAATATATAGGTTAGATCTAGGCTATTAAGGAAGCCGTCTAGTTAGAAAGATTTTTTAGATAATTAATACTTATTACGCGTATACCTTATTCTAGTAGAGATTCTAGCTAATATATATTAATAATACTCGTTATTATACTATTTACGCTAACCGCCTACTCCGCTCTACTAACCTACTTTATATTTATTATAATTATCTTTTATAATAATTAGGGTATTATAACTTTAGTTAAGAACCCCTAAAATTATAATTATACTAAATATATTATTATTTAATATTATTTCTAGCGCGAAAAAGTCGTAGTAGGCGAAATCGAGTTCCGTTATATTCCAATTATAGAGTAGATCGTTAACGGCCTAACTAAGGCTCTTCCTAAAATTAAATTTAATATTTTTTATATAACTTTAGGCCTATAATAATTACGACTTTATAAAAATTTACTAGCGCTTTTATAAGAGCCTATTTATACTCTTATAGGAGTTATCCTATATTTATAAATACTAAAACACGGCTCTACGGGTTTATCTAGAGGTTCTATAAATTACATTTTAATAACCTAGTTAATAATAAATATTAACGTTCAAATTAATATTAATTAATAACTACCGTATTAAATATTACTAAATATTCAGGGCCTTATCTAAGGCGCTTATAAAGTATATTCTTTAAATTTCAACTAAATCGCGTATAACGGTATATCGTAACTCGCTTTAAATACTTTTAAATTATACGCGGCGATAATAAAATTAATTTATAATTTATCGTTCTTATTTAACTCTTTTATAACTTTTATTAATAAATATATACGTCGCTAGAATATCTCTTAAATATTCGTTATAATTACTCTTTATATTTATAGTATTTAACGCGGTCTCTATAGTATCTTAAACGGTCTTTTTACCCTTAATAATTATTTCCCCGTAGACCCTATAATATATAATTATTTCTAATGATTTTCTCGTGGTATTTATATCGTTTATTAATATCCCGACCTAGTTACTACTTAAATTTAGCGTATATAGGTTAACTATTAAATAAAAATTTCAAAATACCGTATTTTATTAAAAAACGGAATTTTCCTCCTTTAACCTCTATTAACGTAATTTAACCCTATAACTTAGCCGCTACCGATATAGTTTAGGTTTATAACTTAACCTCTATTAATTATAGTTTAAAACTATAACTTAACCCGTATTAATTATAACTTTAGTTTTTATAGCCTATTATAACGACTTTAAAATAAAGGGAAATAAGGTTACTTTAGAGACTTCTTAATAAAGAATTTCGTTCGAGTAAAAGTATTAAAATATAGAAGTATAGGACTACTTAATAACTATTTAGTAAATAGATATTTAGTAATACTTAGTATCAGGGTCTTATACGTATATTCGCTCTCATCCTCTATAAATAATCAATTAAGAAGTGTTTCTATCTACTATAGTTAATAGAAATTATTAAATTTAAGAAAAATTAGTTCTGGTCTTATTATCGCTATAATATAAAACGCGTTTATAGATATAAAAGGTCTAGAAATAAATAATAATTCGCCTACGAACTACCGACTAGCCGTAGATATATTATAAAATTTAGTAAATATAAGAACTATATTATTAGGATCCTTAATATTAGTTATTAGAAAAATATATTGAATAATATATTTATTTAGGCTTAAGTAATTTAAATTTAGATAAGAAATTCTAAGAAATCTAAATAAGATATTTATTGAAATCGATTACGATATAACGGATAAGTCGCTTAATCTTATTACTAGAGTTATAAATTATAGATTATATATTTTATATATAATTACTAGATTAATAACTATATACGAAATAGTTTATAATATAGAAAGTCTATTAATAGTCGAGTTAATCCGTATATTATAAAAGGATAATTCTTTCTCGTAAAATAAAATCGTTATTTATTAATAAGCGGATATTATATATTCCGCCGGAGTTTAAATTATCGATTTAATATTACTCCTTAAGTATAATAATTAAATTTATATACCTACGGAGATATTAGTCCGCGAAGACTTATTATTAAAATATTATAATAATATCTTAATAAGGTATTTTAGCGTTCAAAGAATAATAAAATTATCCTTTAAAAAATATTACTAAAATACTCTAAAAGTTAATATATAAGAGTATATTAAAATATATAATTACTATTAATAAATTAAGATATATAGTATCGGTAAATCTTAGAAATTCTATTAAAAACCGAGTTACCGTCTACGCGGATAGGGCTGGTAGTATCCTATTAATAACTCTTCTTAATAAAAATTATTAATAGGACGTTATTAGTAGCCCTAGTTTACGTATAAGACTACTAGCGTCCTATTAATAAGTTTAGTAGATTAAGGGTCCGGGTAAGTTATTTTTAGTAAATTTAATAAATTAGAGGTCTAGGTAGCGTCTTATTAATAACTCTAAGTTAATTTTAATAGGATTAATAACTTTAGTAATTTTAATAACTCGTATATATTATTAATATATTAATAGTAACTTAGCCCTATTATAGAGCTAAAATAAATAAAGTTCTATAATCGTCGTTATTAACGGTAGCGACCTTTAGTAATAACTATTAACGCTAGCGACCTACCCGGGCCGTAATTATAAATTATATTATTAACTTCTAAAATTCTTACTTTATTTTCTTTTTAAGGGTACGCGTATTATAATAATAACTCGTTATTATTATTTAATATTTTAATAGTATCGATTCTTTAGATATTTATTATAACTCTTCGTCTAAAGATCTTTAAATATTTATAGTTTTCCGTTACTCTCTTAAACGCTTATTATTTATATTATTTAAAATATATCGGCTACGATAACTTCTCCTATAATAACCGCGTAAATATAATATATAATTATTATTATATATTACGCTATCTTTACCTTCCGGTTTATTATACTCTATTTTAATTAATACTTTATTTATTTATTATTAATTATACGGTTTCTTAAATACGCTTCGCCGTTGGACTATATACTATAAAGGGTCCGTTAAGATTTATATATATATAATAAAATCTAATAAATCCGATCTCGTTAGCGTAATATAAATAGGTCTTTAATTTCTAGTTTATATTATTATATCTTTAAAAAGATTAAAGATATAATCCGTTATAATATATATAATATACGAGGCTAATACTCGTTATATATTAATATCTTCTAGTCTAGTTTATTATTTAAAGATATTATTAAATCTTTTTTTAAATCGGATTATAATTATAGCGATTTTAATTTAAATTCTAATATAAATTTAAGATTATTATTAACCTCGTTATTATTCCCGCCGCTAATTTAGCTCTCGATTATAATATATTATATATAATACTTTAATCTCTTAAGCTCGATTTTAGGACTTCTTTTAATATATCTTTTAATACGTCTTTCGATACGGATTTAAAAAAGGAGGAGGCTATATATAAAAGTCCTAGTATTAGTATTTAAAAAGAGGATATTTATATATTTAATTTAAAGGAAGAGATAAAGAGTTTTATATTATTTATATCTTTTAAATTATTTGTAAATTAAAAGAAAAAGTAGTATAGAAAGTTTATTATAATTAAATTTAAGAAGTAGGCTACTCGTATTATTTATAAATATTAATAATTAGTTATAACTAGTAATTAATAATATTTTTACTTCCTATATACTTTCTTCTCTATTTTTACTTTTTAATTATATACTTTATATAGTTTTTCCGTATATATAATAATATCTTTATTCTTTTAATAATTAAAATTACTTAATTAACTATTTTAT
>JAABUS010001372.1_pt1 | contig 53602 bp, 52 predicted proteins | sample 5560161 | NCBI WGS metagenome assembly JAABUS01 (sample SAMN10711885, study PRJNA513376) | rock metagenome | isolation source: Antarctica rocks | place: Antarctica: Victoria Land, Trio Nunatak nord | collected 2016-01-04 | reverse complement strand
TACAAGCCTCTATCTTCGATGGGTAGCGGTTGGTTTTGTTAATACATTAAAAAAGTGCCGTATTAATCCTATTTCGAGCCTTTTTATCTATTCCCGTTTTTTACCGGACAGTAATGATCAAGTATCAAGAAATGGCTTCTTAATTTTAGAGGCCATTTTTGTTTTAAATCAAAATATGTAATTTAAAATATGCAACGAACTTATCGTGTTTTATTAACGCCCGAAGCAGAAGGTGGATTTTCTGTTTCTGTTTTGCCTGGTTGTTTTACACAAGGTGAAACTATTGAAGAAGCGATGGAATTGGCGAAAGAAGCGATAAGCTTGTATTCAGAAAGTTTGGAATTGGATGTTGAAACAGAATTGATCAAATACTAATTAAATTTTTAGTCTATAAGAGCCTGTTTAAATTTATACCAGAAAGATTTATAATGCTTCTTTTATGCCTATAAATTTTGTTTTGCATTTTGTACCGATAAAAGAAGCATCGGTTTTCCTGTTTTTCAGGTGATAAAAGAAGCATAGAAAATAGATTTGAACAAAATTTAAACAGGCTCTAAGTTTTTTAGAACAAAGCCACTGTAAATAAATTTATCTTTGCTTTATGAAAAATGTTTCTGCTAAAACAAACCTAAAGGGTAAATTAGTAAGGGAGGAAATTTTGCAGTGTATGATTGCCTCTTTTAAAATTGAAGGCATTGATATTCGGGCAGACTTAGCAAATGCCGTTTTAAAAAAGATCCAGCTTAACCTGGAAAAACAAACCTGATAAATTCTTCCATTAAACTTTAATCTTTACCAGCGGCCTTTTGTACAGCAGAGACATAAAGTTCAAATTCATTCTTTCCGACCTTTTCAAATTTTAACGAGGCAAATCCCTGCTTTCTAACCATTAAATTAGCTAATATCCTTGCCGTTCTGCCATTTCCTTCGCGGAATGGATGAATAAAAAGCAATTCGGCATGAACTTTCGCAACATCCGAAATCAGAAGATCAGTGTTATCATACTTGTTAGGCAGCTTGGAGAGGATTTCTACTTGAAAAGCATTCATTGTTTCGGGCAGGAACCTTGCGGCAGCAAACGGAAAACCACCCTTTGACAAGTTTACCTCGCGATACTTTCCGGCAAAAAAATATAAATGGCCAAGTGCTAGTTTATGTATCCTAAGAATGTATTTTAAGTTAAGTTTGGTTCTGGCAGTTAGTTCTTCAGTTAAAATAATTTCAGCTTGTAAAAAACCTTCAAATTCAGACAATAAAATTTCTTCCAATTGGGTTAGTCCGGGTAGATTTGGAAGGATTTCATTTGAGTATTTGGAGTTTGATATTTCATGACAAAGGATTTAAAAGTACAAATTTTCTATCAGGAAAAAACCTATCTTTGAAAAGCTGCTTTAGTAAAAGCGGCTTTTTTTGTGTCGAATCCAAATTGCTGATGCTTCTTTTATGACTAAAAAATTTACTTTCCTAATACTTCTTTTATGTACCAAGTTTGGGTTCCAAGTTTCCGCCCAGGATCTCCCCAAGACAGAAAAGCCAATCAAACAACGCTACAATCTTTTTCATCCAACACCAAAAGATTCGTTGCGGGAAATGGACCCCGACAGGCCAAATATTACCGAATCGCCTTATACCGTAGATGCAGGACATATCCAATATGAAGCTGACTTTCTGCGTTACGAATACAAGACAACTATAGAAAGCAAAGAACATGCGCTGCTTTATAATTACTTTAACGTTAAACTTGGATTGACGAATAGTTTGGCGGTGCAATTGTTGGTGCAGACTTATGCGCATCAAAATACGGTACAATTAGATACACACGAAAGGACAAGTGATGCTGGTTTTGGAGATTTAACACTTCGTTTAAAGAAGAATTTTTTGGGGAATGATGGCAATGTTTCTTTTGCAGTAATTCCTTATTTAACTTTTCCAACCAATCGTTATACAGATAATTCCAAGTATGAAGGCGGCGTTATTGTGCCAATTATGTTTAAATTAAAAAACGACTGGCAGCTAAGTTTGCAAATTGAAGGCGACCGGCTGAAAGACAATGTAGGCGATGGTTTACACAATCAACTGCTGCAATCTGTAAATATCGGCCATCCAATTTTCAATAAAAACCTCAATGGTTTTATAGAAACTTATTATGAGTACGATTTTAAAGCACACAATATCAATAATTATTTTGATGCTGCTTTACAATACGGCGTTTCTAAATCTGTGATGTTCGATATAGGTTTTAATCTTGGGTTCCAAAAAGCTGCCGATCATGCTTTGTTTGTTGGCATTGCATTTCGGATTTAGCGGTTGTATTCCTCGTCTAAACTTGTGCGTAAATCATACAACAACCACTGTTTTTGCGTTACATTTTTTTGTTCCGATTTGAGCAAACTGATAAAATCATTTACGCCAATCGGTTCGTTACCGTTTCCATGGATTAAGACAATACTTCCCGGCATCGCTTTTTGTCCTTTAGCCAACCAGGCATCACTGCCAATCGGGATCAAACCAAAACCCGTAATTTCATACAACAGTTTTGCATCCGAAACCAAACCCGGGAACCGAAAAAATACCGAAGGCAATAAGCCGTTTTTTAACATAGCCTGCTCGGTTTCCAGCACTTCGAAGTGATGTTTGTGCCTGGTTCTAACAGGAAATTCTCTTTTAAACAGCCAATTTTCCGTATTTCTTTTGGCCGAAGCATAATAGGTTTCGTAGTTTTGGATGGCTTTGAAAGGTTGAACTTGTGCCGATGCTTCTTTTATCGGTATAAAAATGGTGAGTAGAATTATGATTTTGAGTTTGGATAGCATTTGAATTAAGCAAGTGGAAGTGTTTTAAACGCAGGAGTGGAGAAAGTGGTTTTTTGAGAAAGAAATTAGAAATGAAATAAGCGAAATAGCACTAAATTTGAAAGCTTTAAAAAATGCTTTAACAGAAAGAACACCTCATGCAGAAAATAAACCTCGCCCAAAAACTTTCCTTATTTTCTGATTACTGGAACCCAAGAATTGTAGGCGAATTAAACGGACAACACGTAAAACTGGTAAAATTAAATGGTGAATTTGTTTGGCATAAACATGATGATGAAGATGAGTTGTTTCTGGTGATTGACGGTAACCTAAAAATAGAATTTCGGGATAAAATAGTTCATCTCGCACCAAATGAATTTTTAATTGTACCAAAAGGCATAGAGCATCGGCCGGTTGCGGATGAAGAAGTTTCGGTACTGTTATTTGAACCAGCTTCTACTTTAAATACCGGCGATACTAAAGGAGGATTAACAAGGGAAACGCTGGAAAAGATTTGAAGTTTATAGTCGGGATACTTCTTTTATCAACATAAATTTTAGGTGATAAAAACAGTATCCCCAAAACATCTTCCCCAATTTCCTTCTTTTACCAGCATGACACATCTTTCCGTTAACATCAACAAAATTGCCACGCTCCGCAACTCGCGTGGCGGCAATAACCCTGATCTGGTAAAAGTAGCTTTGGATTGCGAACGTTTTGGTGCACAAGGGATTACGGTGCATCCGCGGCCTGATGAACGGCATATCCGCTACCAGGATGTGTTCGACCTGAAAAAAGTAATCGCAACAGAATTTAATATTGAAGGCAATTGCCAGGAGCAAAAATTTGTGGATTTGGTGCTGGCCAATAAACCGGCACAGGTGACTTTGGTTCCCGATGTTTTGGGCCAGATCACTTCCAACCACGGCTGGGACACGATCAAAAACCAGGATTATCTGAAAGAAATTATTGCTGTTTTTAAGGCCGAAAATATCCGGGTTTCCATTTTTGTGGATCCTGATGTAGAAATGGTAAAAGCTGCAGCCACCACCGGAACGGAACGGATTGAATTGTACACCGAAAGTTATGCTTCCAATTATCATCAAAACAAAGAACAAGCCATTGCGCCGTATATAAAAGCTGCCGAAAAAGCAGTAGAACTTGGTTTGGGTTTGAACGCCGGCCACGATCTGGATTTACATAACTTAAAATACTTCGCCCAAAATATTCCGGGTTTGCTGGAAGTGAGTATTGGCCATGCTTTAATTGCGGACGCCTTATATTTCGGTTTGGAAAATACGGTTCAGATGTATTTGCGTTGTTTGGTTTGATGTTGTTGATCCTGTAACGGATTGTACAGGTAATTAAAGCCTGTTTAAATTTTTATCGGAAAAATTCATAATGCTTCTTTTTTGTCTGTAATTTTTTTTTTAAAATACTGTTTCGATACAAAAAGTACAATGCACCAATGATTTTTATGCGGTAAAAGAAGCATAGAAAATATATTTAACAAATTTTAAACAGGCTCTTATGTTTAAACTGGAATTGCCACGGCCTTCAGGCCGTGGACAAGAAATCAAAGGACCGGCTTTAGCCAAAAATCTAAATGCGATATACTATATTGAAGTATTGATACATTCGTTTATTTGGTCAAAACCACAGATATTTAATTAGAAAAAACTTGAAGCAATTTGCTTTGAAAGAGTTTTGGCTAAAGCCAAAATTAAACTTTCTATGCAAACCCACGGTCTGAAGGCCGTGGCAATTTTGAGCCGCACAGATCGTTGAAAATTAGCCATAAAAGAAGCATTCAATTTTTCAAACATCAAAAAAACAGTGCTAAAAGAAGCATTGCAAATATTTGTGTAAACCTGCTGTAACGATTGCTGGAAAAATTGATCTTCAAGGGCCAAAAGCATACCTTTGCGCCTTCAATTTTATCCAGACTATATGAAGTTAAATATCGATTACCAGGAAAAATTTCAACACCGTCATATCGCACCAAATCAAACAGAAACTGAGGCAATGCTTAAACAGCTTCAGGTAGCTTCTGTAGATGAATTGATTGATCAAACTGTTCCGGCAGCTATCCGCTTAAAAAACCCACTGAATTTGCCTGTTGCAAAAAGCGAGTTTGATTATTTGAATGACCTTAAAATTACGGCGTCTAAAAATAAAGTATTCAAATCATATATCGGAAAAGGTTACTATGATGTGATCGTGCCGGGCGTTATTCAGCGAAATATTTTGGAAAACCCAGGCTGGTACACGCAATATACGCCATATCAAGCCGAAATTGCGCAGGGAAGATTGCAGGCTTTGCTGAATTTCCAGACGATGGTGATCGATTTGACCGGAATGGAAATTGCAAACGCTTCCTTGCTGGATGAAGGTACGGCTGCAGCAGAAGCGATGTTTATGCAGTACAGTTTACGTAAAAACACAAAGGCCAAAAAGTTTTTTGTTTCTGCGGAGGTTTTCCCGCAAACCATTGACATTTTAAAAACGCGTTCCCAGCCATTGGATCTGGAACTGGTTGTTGGCGATCATCAAACTGCTGATCTGGACGATAGTTTTTTTGGAGCAATTGTTCAATATCCGGCCTCAAACGGCGAAGTTTTTGATTACCGCAGTTTTGCTGATTCACTTCACCAAAAAAATATAAAACTAACGGTTGTTGCCGATTTGATGAGCCTCGTTTTATTAACGCCGCCGGGCGACTGGGGCGCAGATGTGGTGGTTGGTTCTACGCAGCGTTTTGGTGTCCCAATGGGTTTCGGCGGTCCGCACGCTGCTTTTTTTGCCACAAAAGATGCCTATAAAAGAAGCATTCCCGGTCGGATTATCGGCGTAACCATTGATAATGCGGGCAATTATGCACTGCGCATGGCTTTGCAAACCCGCGAGCAGCACATCCGCAGGGATAAAGCAACTTCCAATATTTGCACCGCGCAGGCTTTGCTGGCGATTATGGCTGGGATGTATGCCGCTTATCATGGTTCAAAAGGTTTAAAACTGATTGCAGAACGCATTCATGGTTTAACGGTTTTACTGTCGGAATCGCTGAAAGCTTTAGGTTATGAGCAGCAAAATCAGGTTTATTTTGATACGATTACGGTTGAAGCGGGCCAGTTAAAAGACAGTATTCATGCCGAAGCTTTAAACCAGGAAATGAATTTTTACTACAGAAATTCACAGGTTTCAATTGCTTTAGATGAAACGACTTCTGCGGAAAATATCCAAACTATCATTCGCATTTTTGCCAAAGTAAAAGGTAAAACTTTGGCTGATACCAATTTTGATACGATAAAAGAAGCATTGCAAACGCCGGTCCCAACGGAGCTGCAACGTACTACAGAATTTTTAAACCATGCAGTTTTCAACACACATCATTCCGAACACGAAATGTTGCGTTACATCAAATCTTTGGAAGCCAAGGATTTATCACTTTGCCATTCCATGATTGCGTTGGGTTCCTGCACGATGAAACTGAATGCGACAACAGAAATGGTTCCGGTTACCTGGGCAGAGTTTAGCAAAATGCACCCGTTTGCACCAATAGATCAGGTTGGCGGTTACATGCAGATTTTTGATGAACTGAATAAATGGCTGAGTGAAATCACGGGTTTTGCGGCGATGAGTTTGCAGCCAAATGCCGGTGCACAAGGCGAGTATGCCGGTTTGCTGGTGATCCGCGCTTATCATTTGGCAAATGGTGATGACCACCGTAATATCGCTTTAATCCCTTCTTCGGCACATGGGACAAATCCGGCTTCGGCAGCCATGGCAGGCATGAAAATAGTGGTGGTAAAATGTGATGACAACGGCAATATTGACGTAGCTGATCTGCAAGCCAAAGCCGAACAATACAGCAATGAACTTTCCTGTTTGATGGTTACTTATCCGTCAACGCATGGTGTTTTTGAAGAATCAATTATTGAAATCTGCAACATCATTCACCAGCATGGCGGACAAGTTTATATGGATGGTGCAAACATGAATGCGCAAGTTGGCTTAACCAGTCCGGCTGCAATTGGGGCTGATGTTTGCCATTTAAACTTGCATAAAACCTTTTGCATTCCGCATGGCGGCGGCGGTCCTGGAATGGGGCCAATCGGCGTAGCAAAACATCTGGTTCAGTTTTTACCGGGACATGCAATGGTTGATATTGAGCAGGGAAAATCTATTTCGGCGGTTTCGGCAGCACCCTGGGGTTCGGCTTCTATATTAATCATTTCTCATGCTTACATTGCGATGATGGGCAGCCAGGGTTTAACCGATGCAACCCGTTACGCCATCCTCAATGCAAATTATATCAAAGCCCGTTTAGAAAAATATTATCCCGTTTTATATGCCGGGGCCAACGGACGCTGTGCACACGAAATGATCCTGGATTGCCGTGCGTTCAAACACTTTGGTATCGAAGTAACGGATATTGCCAAACGGTTGATGGATTACGGTTTCCATGCGCCAACGGTTTCTTTTCCGGTTGCCGGAACGGTAATGGTTGAGCCGACAGAATCAGAACCAAAACACGAACTGGACCGTTTTTGTGATGCCATGATTGCCATCCGCAATGAGATTGAAGATGTAGAAAAAGAGGTTTCAGATAAGATAAATAACCCGCTAAAAAATGCACCGCACACAGCAGCTATCATTACTGCAAATGAGTGGGGGCATCCGTACACACGGCAGAAAGCCGCTTTCCCGCTGCCATATGTTGCTGCTTTTAAGTTCTGGCCTTCAGTAGGAAGGGTGAATGATACGCATGGCGACCGGACCTTGATCTGTACTTGCCCGCCGTTAGAAAGCTATGCTTTTGAAGAAAGTTTAACTGAATAATTGTATGAGGTAACGGATAAATCAAAAAAATTAATCCAAAAAATCCGGTTTCATTAAAATCCGTATGTATCATTAAATCAAAGAGCAATAAGTGTTAATATTCTATCATCTTATTAAATATTGAAGAATATATTTTTCGTTAAAATTATGTTCAACATAAGCCTGATTGAAAAAAATTATTATGGATGTACAGAACATTCCTAAATCACATTTCGTACAAACCTGCATGAGTGTAATTCAAAGGCCCGTTAATATTATGCTGGTTGATGATGATGAAATTAATAATTTTATCACTGTTAAGTTGATCAAAAAGGCCTTTCCGGATGCTGTACTTTCTACGCATCTGAACGGCCGTTTAGCAATAGACAAGTTGAAAGATCTTTTTCAGAACCATCCTGAAAAATTACCTGATTATATTTTGCTGGATATAAACATGCCGATAATGAACGGTTGGGAATTTTTAGAAGAGTACAGAAACTCTAATATGGACCCGGAAAAAAAGATTACGATCTATATTTTGTCATCTTCTGTATTTACTAACGATATTGACAAAGCAAAATCTTACGAATCTGTAGCCAATTTTATTTCTAAACCCCTCAATTTAGATGCGATAAAAGAAGTATTCAGCTTGATGAATTTTCAAAACCATTAACCGTTCAAACTTTTTACCGCAAATCCATCATTAAATGTAACCTTGCCGATAGCAAGGTTTTTTGCATGATAAAACAAGCATATCCAATCTTCTGCAGCCGCTAGTCTGCCAAATTGTTCCCGTAGTTCCATTGATTTTCGACCGTCAAAATCATATTTAGCCGCAAATCTTCTAATCAGTTGTTCTGGTTCGGGCAATACATCTCCTCCAAAAAAATAGGTTTCTCCCCCTGATACAACTTTTAAAACCTGGTGAAACTGACAATGTCCGCCAGTCAGTTCATAGGTAATCCCTGGTTTCAGTGTCCCGCTGCCTTCTACCAAATTGATTTGGGCAGATCGCTGCAAAACTTCAAAAATAGGTTCTTTGTACGAGGCTGATTTCCCCGAAAAAGCAAATTCCCATTCGCCGCGCTGGATCACATGTTCTGCATCCGGAAAAGCGGGTTCCATTCTTCCGTTTCGCTCTAAAACCAAACCACCGGTATGATCATTGTGCAAATGCGACATCAAAACCAGCGTTACCTGTTCCGGCTCAAACCCTGCTTTGCGGATGTTATCATGCAGCATCAGTTCGCCGTTCGGGTTTTTGAATCCCAAACCGGCATCCATCAAAATCAAATCCTGTTCGGTTTTCAACAAAAAAGGTTGTACATGGATAAATATAGAACCTTTGCGGTCTTGCGGATTGTCAGTCAGCGGATTAAAAGGAACAAACTTTTTGGTCAGATCAACAGAAAAAGACCCTTCAGTTAAAGCGTGTATATTCATAAAAATGCTAAAATCTGTTTAAACTTATATAATGATAAGCCAATAACTATCTTTACTGTTTGAACTTTTAAAAATATGCAAAAACGTTGGATAATGGAGGAGGAAGGCGGCCGGCAGCAGGTTTTACAGCTGGCGGAGGCATTGCAGATCGATGAAGTTTTAAGCAATTTACTGGTTCAGCGCGGGATAAATACATTTGAAGAAGCACGATATTTTTTCCGGCCGGATATTGGCCATCTGCATGATCCGTTTTTGATGCAGGACATGGAAAAAGCGGTTTTGCGGATAGAAAAAGCCATCGCCAACCAGGAAAAAATATTGGTTTACGGCGATTACGATGTGGATGGCACAACAGCAGTTTCGGTGGTTTATCAGTTTTTTAAGAAGCGGTACGAGCATATTTCGTTTTATATACCTAACAGATATACAGAAGGTTACGGCATTTCTACAGCCGGGGTTGATTTTGCTGCCGAGAACGGTTTTAGTTTGATTATTGCTTTGGATTGCGGTATTAAAGCGATTGACAAAGTAATTTATGCCGATAAAAGAAGCATCGATTTTATTATCTGTGACCACCATTTGCCAGGCGAAGAATTGCCAAATGCAGTTGCCGTATTAGATCCGAAAAGAAGCGATTGTGAGTATCCGTACAAAGAACTTTCGGGCTGCGGTATCGGTTTTAAGCTGATCCAGGCTTATGCAGAAAAAAATGATATTTCCTGGGATGAGCTGAGTTGCTATCTGGATCTGGTTGCCGTGAGCATTGCCTGCGATCTGGTACACATCAACGGCGAAAACCGTACGTTTGCTGCTTTTGGCATAGAAAAACTCAACCAAAACCCTTCTATCGGCCTAAAAGCTTTAATGAATGTGGCCGGAAGATCAAATAATTATACGGTCTCGGATGTGGTTTTTTCCATTGGCCCGCGCATCAATGCCGCCGGACGGATTGATGATGCCAAACACGCGGTCAATCTGTTGATTGCGGATTGTAATGATGCCGCTTCAGATCACGGAACTTCGATCAACCTGAAAAATACGGAACGAAAAGAACACGATCTGAGCATCACCGGCCAGGCTTTGAATATGATTGATCAGGATCCTGAAATGCTAAAGCGCAGATCAACAGTGGTTTATCAGCAAAATTGGCACAAAGGCGTAATTGGGATTGTGGCCTCGCGGCTGATTGAAAAGTATTATCGGCCAACCGTTGTTTTAACTCAAAGCAATGGCCATGTGGCTGGTTCGGCGCGCTCTGTACATGGTTTTGATTTGTACGAAGCACTTTGCAGCTGCAGTGATTTACTGCTCCAGTTTGGCGGCCATAAATACGCAGCCGGATTAACTTTATTGCCCGAAAATGTGCCCGCTTTTAGTGCGCGTTTTGAACAGGTTGTAGCTGCGGCGATCACAGAAGAGCAATTGGTGCAAAGGATCAGGATTGATGCAGAACTGAAACTGGATCAAATCAACCCTAAATTTTTCCGTATTTTACAGCAGCTGGCACCGTTTGGCCCGGAAAATATGACACCGGTTTTCATTAGCAAAAATGTGTATGTTAGCGGTTCTGCAAGCTTGGTCGGCCAAAATCATTTAAAAATGTGTGTGGTGCAGGATGGTTCTCCGGTTTTTGCCTGTATTGGTTTTGGTTTGGGAGACTATATTTTATCGCTTAAAAACAGTATGCCGTTTGATATTTGTTATACGATTGAAGAAAATGTTTGGCGCGAACAGCGGACAATCCAGCTAAATATCAAAGGGATCAGGCTTTTGGACCAGGCTGCTATTTAAATAAACCATGATTTTAAGAGCAGAAAATTTAATCAAAAAGTACAAACAGCGAACGGTTGTCAACGATGTAACTTTCGATGTAAAACAAGGCGAAATTGTGGGTTTGCTTGGCCCAAACGGTGCCGGGAAAACCACTTCTTTTTACATGATTGTTGGTTTGATCAGACCAAATGAAGGTAAAATTTTTTTGGAAGATGAAGATATAACCGATGCGCCCATGTACCGCCGGGCACAAAAAGGGATTGGTTATCTGGCGCAGGAAGCTTCGGTTTTTCGTAAGCTTTCGGTAGAAGACAATATTAAAGCTGTGCTGGAAATGGGAAAAATGAACCTGGCTGAACAAAAAGATAAGCTGGAAGAACTGATTGAAGAATTCAGCTTGCAAAAAGTGCGTAAAAACCGGGGCGATTTGCTTTCCGGAGGCGAACGCCGGCGTACAGAAATTGCACGTGCTTTGGCTGCCGAACCGAAATTTATTTTGCTGGATGAACCTTTTGCCGGTGTTGACCCGATTGCGGTAGAAGAAATCCAGTTTATGGTGGCCAAACTGCGGACGCGCAACATCGGGATTTTGATCACCGACCATAATGTGCAGGAAACTTTATCTATCACGGACCGCGCTTATTTGCTTTTTGAAGGAAAAATTTTGCGCTACGGCGAGCCGGAGGTTTTGGCAGAAGACCCGATTGTGCGCAAATTGTATCTCGGTTCTAACTTCGTGCTAAAAAGAAAAACTTTTGTATAAATTAGACGAGCCAATTTAGATTTTAACCAAAAAAACAATGCTTCTTTTATGCCAGTAAATTTTGTTTCTATAATCGATGTCATCAGAAAAAAGCCTGTACATTTCAAGATTTTAGGCGATAAAAGGAGCATAGGGAAAACCCTGAACAAAATTTAAACAGGCTACATGACTCTCATTAATTCCCTGGTTACCTGGATCATGAAAAAGCGGATGCACCAGATCGAGCTTTTCGTTAAATATCCGAATGAAGTACAGGACGAGTGGTTTAAAAACCTGATTGACAGTGCAGAAAATACCGAATGGGGAAAAAAATACGGTTACAAAAACATTGAAAACGTTGACCATTTCCGGCAGCGTTTTCCTATCCAAACTTACGATACTTTAAAGCCTTATATCGAGCGGATGATGCAAGGCGAGCAAAATGTGCTATGGCCATCAGAAATAAAATGGTTCGCCAAATCATCCGGAACCACCAGCGACCGCAGCAAATTTATCCCGGTAAGCGAAGAAGCGATGGAGGAATGCCATTTCAAAGGTGGTAAAGATATGATTACGCTGTATTGCAACAATCGGCCCGAATCCAAATTATTTACGGGCAAAACATTGGTTCTGGGTGGAAGCCACCAGATCAGCCAGTTGAACCCGGATTCTTATTATGGTGACCTGTCAGCCGTGCTCATCAAAAACCTGCCGCTTTGGGCTGAGTTTTATCGAACGCCGGAACTGGCCATTACTTTACTCGAAAACTACGAAGAGAAGATTGAGAAAATTGCACAGATCACGCAGCATGTCAACGTAACCGGAATTAGCGGTGTGCCCACGTGGAATATCGTTTTAGCCAAACGCCTTTTAGAACTTACCGGGAAAGATAACCTGCTGGAAATCTGGCCAAACCTGGAACTTTATGTGCACGGTGCCGTTTCTTTTACGCCTTATCGCGACCATTTCAAAAAGCTGGTCCCGAAAGAAGATATGTATTATATGGAAACATATAATGCTTCTGAAGGATTTTTTGGCATCCAGGATCAGTCAGGTTCTGAAGAAATGTTGCTGATGCTGGATTACGGTATTTTTTACGAATTCCTTCCTTTAGAAAACCTGTTTGATGATGACCCGCAAACTAAAGTTTTGGATGAAGTGGAAATGGGTATCAACTACGCTTTGATCATCTCTACCAATTCCGGTTTATGGCGATATATGATTGGCGACACGGTGCAATTTACTTCGCTATCACCGTTTCGCATCCGTATCACCGGCCGGACAAAACATTTTATCAATGCTTTTGGGGAAGAAGTGATTGTGGACAACAGCGAACGTGCCCTAAAAGAAGCTTGCCGGCAAACGGACGCCATCATCCGGGAATATACGGCGGCTCCGGTTTATTTTGAAGGTAATAATGCTGGCGGACACGAATGGATCATCGAGTTTGAGCAGCAACCCAACAACAAAGAAAGTTTTAAGCTGATCCTGGATGAAGCCTTGCGCAAAATCAATTCTGATTATGATGCCAAACGGTTTAAAGATATGGCACTGAAACCGCCTTTAATCCACTTTGCACCGGACGGCACTTTTTACAATTGGCTGAAGCAGAAAGGTAAATTAGGCGGCCAGCATAAAGTGCCGCGTTTGGCCAACAACCGGGAATATGTGGATTCTATTTTAACGCTTATGAATGAACCAATGCTGAGATAATTATATAAAAGAAAGCCGCAATCCCAATAGTAACAATAACTTCCTGTTTTACGCCGGTTATAATATAATGACGAATAGTACTCCGTCGAACTGCCTTTTTAAATGCAGCTTCTCGAAAAGCTTTTACATAAACAGAATCAGTAAGAAAATTATAATTAGTTGTATTGATATTTGTGGGCTTAAAATAATCTGAAGTATAACCAATCTGATGCTTCCTATATGCCTTCCAAGTTTGTTTGTCTAACTTAAAACGTTTAGCATCTGCTATTGCAATTTTAGTTTTTAAAGTTACAGAATCTGGTTTTACAGCTTGTTCAAACAATTGTACTATTGATGCTAATGATAGTAAAATAAGTAAGAGCAGGCTTTTCATAAAATAAGGTATAATATGGTTCAACTGATATACTTCTTTTACCGCCTATTTTTTGCGTTCCGTAGTGAAGCGCACCAACTGCTCCAAACCGGTACGAAAAGAGTTTTGCGGGAAACTATTCAAAATCGCAAAAGCTTCTTCCTGATATTTGGCCATCTGGGTTTCAGAATAGGCAAGGCCGCCGGAATCTTTTACAAACCGGATTACTTCTGATACTTTTTTGGGTTCTTCATTGTGATTTTTAACCAGGTTGATGATCTTGTTCCGATCAGATTTGGATGCTTTGTTTAAGGCATAAATTAAAGGCAACGTGATTTTCTTCTCTTTAATATCGATGCCCAAAGGTTTGCCCACGTCATCCAAACCAAAATCAAACATGTCATCTTTGATCTGGAAAGCAATGCCGATTTTCTCCCCAAAAAGCCGCATTTTTTCAACCGTTTCCGCATCGGCTCCGGCAGAAGCCGCACCGCAGGCACAACAGGAGGCAATTAAAGAAGCCGTTTTTTGGCGGATCACTTCGTAATAAATCGGTTCGCCCACATCCATCTTCCGCACTTTTTCAATCTGCAGCAATTCGCCTTCACTCATTTGCTTCACCGCTTCGGATACTATTTTTAGCAGGTGAAAATCATTGTTGTCCAACGAAAGTAGCAAACCTTTGGAAAGCAGGTAATCGCCCACCAAAACAGCAATTTTATTTTTCCACAAAGCATTGATAGAAAAAAAGCCACGCCGCTGATAGGAATTATCCACCACATCATCATGAACCAAAGTAGCGGTGTGCAACAGTTCAACCAAAGCTGCACCACGGTGTGTAGATTCATTGATCCCTCCGCACAAACCCGCAGCAAAAAAAACGAACATCGGCCGGATTTGCTTGCCTTTCCGCTTCACAATGTAATGCGTAATGCGGTCCAGCAGCGGAACCGAACTGTACATGGAGGCTTTGAATTTACTTTCAAAAACATCAATTTCAGCAGCTACCGGTTTTTTTATCTCGTCAATGCTGAGCATTTACAGCTTTAATAGTTGAATCATAATTTGCAGCCAAAGATACTAATCCCTAAATAAAAAAAACACAATAAGCAGGTTCTGCAATCAGAATGCTTATTGTGTTTTAAGTCAAAGTTTTGAAGAAAATTATTCTTCTCCGCCTACTTTTAACTGGTCAGGATCTTCATGATAACCGGTTCCTTCCGTTTCAGGCTGAACGAAAGTTTCGTCTTCTTCACCTTGGTTGGTTGATGGAGATTTTACTTCTTCCAGTTGTTCTTCTGTCAGGTTAGTGCTCCCGCTTTGGTTTTCCCATGGCTTTTCGCCTTCTTGTTCTATCGTCATTGCTTTTGGTATTTCGTGTCCTTCTTCAGTTGCAGAAGGTGTTGCGTCGCCTTCTGTATCTTGTTCTTCATCGCCCAAAAATCCGGCGTCGTTATGTGTACGGTTGTTGTCGTAGGCCGCCTGATCATCAATGTCGCGGAAAACTTCATCTTTAGGATCTATCATGTTGTACTAATTTAAGGTTTAATTATTATTGATTTTAAAAAGCATTTAAATGCCCGGATTGTTTGTAACGATGTTTATTCATGATAAAAAACATGTGGTAAAAGAAGCACGGACAAAACAATTTCCAATTGCTTAATTATATTTGTTGATGGATACTTTTACAGTTATAACCATTTTGGTTGTAGTAAGTGCCTTTTTCTCTTATATCAATGCACGTTTTTTTAAATTGCCGGGCGCAATAGGTGTCATCAGCATTGCAGTCGTCGTTTCTATCGTTGCTATTTTCACGGGCGAGGTATTCCCTGTCCTGTTCACATCGATCACCGGCCTTAACAGAAACATCAATTTCTCACAAACGCTGCTGAATACCATGCTCGGCTTTCTGCTGTTTGCGAGCGCGTTGCGTTTTGATTGGGCAGAACTCAAAAAGCAGGTTTGGCCGGTTTTTGCTTTAAGCACTATCGGCGTTTTTCTTTCTACTTTGATATTTGCCGTACTTTTTTACTGGCTAACCAACTGGCTCAAGCTCGATATACCTTTTAAATATTGTTTGCTTTTTGGCGCGCTGATCTCGCCAACTGATCCCGTCGCAGTTTCAGCAGTGTTGAAAAATTCAAAAATCCCGGAGCATCTCAACACGATTATTAAAGGTGAATCGCTTTTTAACGATGGTGTCGGTATTATTTTATTTTTGAGCATTTTAGAATTTATTACCCAAAATGATGTCAAGATCAACACTTCAGAAATAGCTTCGTTATTTGCAAGGGAAGTTTTCGGAGGAATAGTTTTGGGAAGCCTGAGCGCGTTTATCGTCAGCAAAATGATGAAAAAAGTAGGGGACTTTCAAACTTTGGTCATCGTTTCACTTGCTTTGGTAATGGGCATTTCTGTGGTGGCCAACAAATATCACTTATCTATTCCGCTGGCCGTTGTTTCTGCAGGTTTGATCATCGGCAACCTGCATTTTGGCAAAGACCCTTCCGGAAAAATGAACGCGTTTTTAGAAAGGTTTTGGTCATTGATCGATGACTTGCTGAACACGATTTTGTTCGTAATGATTGGTTTGCAGATCGTGATGATGCCTTTTTCGACTCACTATTGGTTTGTTTGCCTTGTCGGGATTTTGATTATTTTATTTTCAAGGGCTTTAAGTGTTTTGGTGCCTGTTGTTTTTCTGCGGAGGACACTCAACCTCAATTACAATTATATCGGTATTTTAACCTGGGCAGGTGTTCGCGGAGGGATTTCCATCGCGCTTGCGTTGTCGTTGCCACAAAGTCCGTACAAGGAAGTCATCGAAGCCGCATGTTACTTTATTGTGATATTTTCCGTTGTCGTACAAGGACTTACGCTTACTAAAATGTCGGAATATTTTGTGAAAAATAAGCCTTTCCATTTACCGCCGGAAGCCTGAAATCACAAACTTTCCAGCATTTGTTTTAAAACTGCCTGTGCCGCCCATTCGCGGTTTGATGCTTCTTTTATCACGATAGAATTCGGGCCGTCCAAAACTTCCGCAGATAATTCCAAGTCACGGCGGACCGGCAAACAATGCATTACTTTTGCCTGATTGGTGCTTTTCAGTTTCTCGTTGGTCAGCATCCAATCTTCATTTCCGGGAACCACTTTTCCGTAAGGTTCAAAAGCCGACCAGTTTTTTACATAGATAAAATCAGCATCCCGCAAAGCTTCGTCCTGATTATGGGTGATTTTTGCACCTTTTGTAAATTCCTCGGAAAGTTCCATTCCGGCCGGATGCGCAATCGTAAAATCAACATCAGCTTTACACATCCACTCTGAAAAAGAATTCGGCACGGCCTGCGGCAAAGCTTTAACGTGCGGTGCCCAGGTCATCACAACTTTTGGGCGGGGTTTGGTTTTCAGTTCTTCAACCGTAACTAAATCTGCCAGGCTTTGAAGCGGGTGCCGCGTTGCCGATTCCAAACTAACTACCGGCACGCCGCATAATTCTACAAACTTGTTAAAGATAACTTCGCCATAATCTTCTTCCCGATTTTTCAGACCGGGAAAAGATCGGAGACCGAGAATATCAACATATTGACCCATCACGGCCGCGGCTTCACGGATATGTTCTACCGTTGTGCCGTCCATTTTTACGCCATCGCGCAATTCCAAAGCCCAGCCTTCTTTATCGATATTTAAAATCATTACGTTCATACCCAAGTTCATTGCCGCCTTTTGCGTGCTCATGCGCGTGCGCAGACTTGGGTTCATAAATACCAGACCAATGGTTTTGTTTTTACCCAAATGCTGGAAAGCAAAAGGATTTTTTTTGAGTTCCAATGCTTCTTTTACCAGTATATTTATGTCGGCAACGTCGTTTACGGAGGAGAAGAGTTTCATTATTTGTGAGAGAAGAAATAACTATCAGTTTTATTTGAATTATTCGTTTTGTCATCACCGACGATAGGAGGGATTTTCATCAAATCATACAATCTCTTGCTATTTGAAAGAAGATTCCTCCCTGTGGCCGATTTCTATGATTTACGCAACTGCTTTTGTATAATTATTTTCATACATTCTGTTTTGGTTTACACAAGCAAAAATGCGTAGGATAAGTTTGTTTCTGCCGACGTTGATTACACTCATTTTGTTCTTTTTTTCCTGGTTTACCATGCGTTGATAGTATAGTTTTAGGTCTGCGTTGTGCTGTATGGCAACAATGGCAGATAAATGTAAAAGTGTTTTTACTTTTTTGTTGGCCATAGGCGATACCCTGGCCTTTCCTTTAAAGATGCCTGATTCCCTGGTAAAAGGCACCACGCCCGAATAACAAGCAAACTTTTTGGCTTCAGTAATATCTTTAAACTCATTAGTAGTAATCATGAGCTGGACGGCTGTAACTTTGCCGATTCCGTTTACCGAAGTGATCAGGCCGAACAAGCGTTTCAGCTCCGGGTCTTCGTCAATGACCTTTTGAATAGCCTTGTCGGCCTTCTTCAAGCCAGCATCAATGGCTTTTAATGTTTGGGCGCATAGCTTTGCGCTTTCTCCGGCTACTTTTTTTGTGTTAAAGGCATCCTTCTCTTTAAGCGGTATTCTTAAAGCCTTTCCTGCTTCTATTAATCGTGACCGTGTAGCCGCAAGGCAGGCTAACTGCTGCACGACCTCCCGCTTAGGCTGCCATAAGCGGAGTTTTTCCCGCTGGGTATAGGCATATCCGGCAATCCTGATGGCATCTACCTTATCACTTTTGCCCCGGATATTACCTGACGGATTGATGATCTGAACGGCCGGCCCCAAACAAATGTTGGCCTTCTTTTGATGCAGGACGGACAGTGCATGGTTATTATAAATACCCGTATGCTCCATACAAAAAACTGCTTTTCTTAACTCAAAACCCGGCTGCCTGCCTAACTCTTTAAGGAAGGCTTTAATGGCTTCCGGGCGGTTGGCCGTCTCGCGGTGAAACAATAGTTTCCCCCCTTGCTGCAAAGCAAAGTCCAACTCGTTTTTTGACACATCAATCCCGATAAAAAAATCAAATTCCATATCTTTACGCTGTTTATTTATTAAATAGCCAACACGTTTTAAACCCCATCAATCCCTTACTAATGGGCCTGTAATCCCTAATTTCTATTTGATGCACCAGTTTAAAACAAACGGTAAAGGATATTTAATCGACCGATAAGCCTTAAAGCTTAGGAATGACAATAATGCGCCTTTACCGTTGTTGGCTTTTTCCACAAAAATCACACTTCTTAACAAAGAAAAAGAAGCAAAAAGAAATCTTTTAACAATAATAACAATACTGATTACTTCGTTTTGCTAATCTAAAGGAAATGACAGGATGCTTCTTTTATCATACAAAAATCTACATCAAAATTCCGGCAATTGTAGCTGATAAATACGAAGCCAATGTTCCGCAAACCAACGCTTTCATGCCCAACTTAGCCAGATCATGGCGGCGTTCGGGAGCCAGCTCGCCGATTCCGCCAACTTGTATCGCTATGGAACTAAAGTTGGCAAATCCGCAAAGCGCAAAACTGGCAATCACCAAAGCTTTGGGCGTTAAAGCAGCTTTAATTTTGATCAAATCCAGGTAAGCCACAAATTCATTCAGCACCATTTTCGTACCCATCAGCGAGCCAACCGTGCGTACATCTTTTCCCGGAACGCCCATCGCCCAGGCAAAAACAGAGAATAAAGCACCCAAAATCTGTTTTAAACTCAAAGTTTTCAGGTCGATACCGATAAAATCCAAACTGGCATGAAGATTATTGCCCATAAAAAAACCAATCTTTCCTAAAATGTAATCTATCAAAGCAATAATGGCAATAAAACCGATCAGCATGGCAATTACATTCAGCCCAACTTTTAAACCGTCACTGGCACCGTGCGAAATGGCGTCTACCAAATTGGCATCCACTTTTTTAATATCGAGGGAAACTTTTCCTTTGGTTTCTGAGATTTCTGTTTCCGGCCAAACAATCTTGGAAATCACCAATGCGCAGGGTGCCGCCATGATGCTGGCCGCCAGCAAATACTCCGCAGGAACCCCAAAAGAGATATAAACTGCCATCACGCCGCCGGCAATGCAGGCCATACTTCCGGCCATGGAAGCCAGCAATTCCGACATCGTCATGCCTTTTAAAAACGGTTTGATCATGATCTGCGCTTCCACCTGGCCAACAAAAGTGCTGGCTACGTTGGATAAAGCTTCTGCCCCGGAAACGCCCATCAGCTTGTAAACCACGATGGCAACCCATTTTACAATGCGCTGCATAATGCCCAAATGATAAGCCACGCTTACCAAAACGGCTACAAAAATGATGGTTGGAATGATGCTGAAAAAGAAAATCGTGTTCACGTTGGTGCCGAAAGCTTTGTTCAGAAACAAACGATCTGTCAGCGGGCCAAAAACGAAAATCGCTCCGGCATGAGAAAAATCAAGGAGTTTGGAAACCTTTTCGCCGAGCCAGGAAAAAATATGTTTGCCAACCGGCGTTTTTAAAATAAACAGGGCTAAAAAAAGCTGAATGGCCAAACCTGATAGTACCACCCGATAATTGATCGCTTTCCTGTTGTTGGATAATAAAAAAGCAATTGCAAAAATCAGCACAATTCCTATCAGTCCGGTAAATCTTTCCATACGCCTTCAACTTTAAAAATAAAAGCTGAAAATTAAGATTTTTGATCGGAGATTACAGAGAAATGTGGACAAATATCAGGAGGATTTGCGCCTGGTCAGCTCATCGCGGATTTTGGCAGCTTTTTCATAAGATTCCTCAAAAAGCGCTTCTTTCAGTTTCACCTCCAATTCTTCCAGGCTAAAAGAAGTATAGCCTTTGGCCACAGCTGCAATGTTTTTTTCGTCTTGCGGATCAGCATTGATATTTTCGAGATAAACAAAATCGTTGCCCTCGATCACAATCCCGGCAGAAGACAAAATGAATTCATACGTAAATATCGGGCAATTAAAACGAACGGCCATCGCAATTCCATCCGAAGTACGGGCATCAATTTCCATTGTTTTTTTGCCGTCAGAACAGATCAGCTTGGCATAAAAAATCCCGTCGATCAGGTTATAAATAATTACTTCCTGGATAGTAATGTGGAAAGCCTGGGCAAAAGTTTTAAACAAATCATGCGTGAGTGGCCGGCTTGGCGTCATCTTTTCGATCTCGATGGCGATGGCCTGCGCTTCAAAACTGCCAATTACAATTGGCAATCGCCTGCGGCCGCTGATTTCGCCTAAAACCAACGCATACGCGCCCGATTGCGTTTGGCTGTAGGACAGCCCCACAATATCCAATTTTATTTTTTGCATGTTATTGCCCATCACAATTTTAATTAGCTTAAAGCCAATGCTTTATAATTTTTTATAGCTTCTGTTAATTTTGGTACGATCTCAAACGCATCGCCCACAAGGCCATAATCGGCCACTTTAAAAAACGGTGCATCAGGATCTCTGTTAATCACCACGATCACTTTTGAAGAACTCACACCGGCCAAATGCTGGATGGCACCCGAAATACCAATAGCGATATATAAATTCGGGCTGACAGAAATTCCGGTTTGCCCAACGTGCTCCTCGTGCGGCCGCCAGCCAGCATCAGAAACCGGTTTGGTGCAAGCTACGGCTGCATCCAATGCTTCGGCCAGATCTTCTATCATTTTCCAATTTTCTGGTCCTTTTAAACCTTTTCCTGCCGAAACAATAATCTCGGCATCCGGTAAGGAAACTTTTTCGGTAGATCTTAAAATATCTTTTACCAAGATGTTGAAATCTGATGCTTCTTTTACCGGCATAAAATCTTCCACCTCAGCAACAACCTTATTTTCAATGAGTTTGAAAGTGTTTGGGTTGAGGGAAATCACTTTTTTGGCTGAAGTCAGTTCTACCACCGCTGCGGCCCGACCGGAAAAAGCGGTTTTTTTGATGATGAATTTCCCGTTTGATGTTTCCGGCAAATCCGTTGCACCGTCGGCCAGTCCGGCCTGCAGCTTTACAGCAATCCGCGCAGCTAAACCTCTGCCAGATAAGGAGTTGGAAAGGATAATGATCTCTGCGTTTACTTTTTCAGCAGCCTCAGCAATAATCGAAGCATAAGCCTGATTAATAAAAGTTTTTTGCTGATCACCCGAAACATTCAATACTCTTTTTATGCTATAATTTCCAAGATTCTCCAGTTCATCCGGTAAAACCTTACCAATCGATAAAGCAATCGCGGTTGTATCAAGCTGATCTGCAACTGCTTTGGCATAAGAGGCAGTTTCCAATACGGCTTTTTTAAACCGGCCTTCCGTATTCTCCGCATAAAATAAAACAGGCATAAAAACAGTATTGCTAATTTTAGGGTTTTTTAAATTACTCTGGCTTCTTCGTGCAAACTTGCTACCAAATCAGCCGTGTTTTCTGCGGAAATCAATTTCACTTTTCCGCGTGGTTCCGGCGTTTCAAAACTGATTATTCTGGAAAACGGGTCAACCGAAACCGCTTCCAAAACCTGTATCGGTTTCGTCCGGGCAGCCATTGTTCCGCGCATATTGGGTATTTTCCATTCGGCCACACCTTCTGCCGTGCCGATAATTGCAGGCAGCGGAATGCTCAATACCTCTTTTCCGCCTTCGATTTCGCGTTCTACGGTTACTTTATTTCCGTCCAAATCAATTTTTTTCGCTACCGAAACCGAAGGCAAATTTAAAAACTCGCCCAGCATCGCCGCTACTTTTGCACCGTTGTAATCAATAGATTCCATGCCGGCCAAAATCAGATCAAAAGGATTTGCTTTCACAAACTCCGCAATTTGGTAAGCCACAAAATAAGCGTCTGTCGGTTCAGCATTAATTCTGATCGCATCCGTTGCACCAACGGCCAAAGCTTTCCTGATAACCGGTTCCGAAGCTGCATTTCCAACATGGATCACAGTCACTTTTCCACCCAAATCTATCGCACGGGAAAGCGCAATTTCATCATACGGATTCAGTATAAATTGCACGCCATTTGTATTAAATTGCGTGTTGTTATCTGTAAAAGTTATTTTTGCCGTAGTGTCCGGCACCACGCTGATGCAAACCAGGACGTTCATATAAGTGTTAATTTTTGCAAAATTAAAAAAATTACCCTGTTTAAGATGCAGCAAACCCGATTGGACAAGCTTTTAGCGTTTTTTAATGATGAGCCGGGAGATGAATTTCTCAAATACGCGCTCGCTACCGAATATCTCCGTTTGAATGACACGGCAAAAGCTTTAGTGTTTTATGAGGATTTGGTGAACAATCATCCCGCTTATGTGGGTACTTATTACCATCTGGGGAAATTGTACGAGGCTTTGAACCGAAAAGCCGATGCTGTTTTTACCTATGAAAAAGGGATGGCTATTGCCCGGCAAGCCAATGATAACCATGCTTTTTCAGAGTTACAGGCTGTGCATCAGGAACTTACCAGTTGGAAAGACGAATACGAAGATGACTAAAAACAGCCGTTTTGAATAAGCGACATATTTTGTTTTTGCGCGATGTGTTTTTTTACACATTGACCGCTTTTGGCGGTCCGCAAGCGCATTTAGCTTATTTATTGCGGGAATTTGTGGAAAAACGCCGTTACATTTCCGAAGAAGAACTTATGGAGCTGAACGCGCTTTCTCAGGTGCTTCCTGGCCCGTCATCAACACAAACCTTGGTTGGGATTGCCTGGAAAACAGGTGGTTTGCGATTGGCTTTGCTAACGTTTTTTATCTGGGTAATCCCATCAGCAATGATGATGTGTGTGGCCGCCATCAGCTATAAAATGTTTGTCGAAAAAGGCATGTTTACCCATGCTTTCCGCTACGTCCAGCCGATTACCGTTGGTGTAGTAGCTTATGCGGCTTATGTTTTTGGGCGAAAATTTTTAAAATCCGAACTAAGTTTTTTGCTGGGATTATCAGCAATGGCAGCCACGTTAATTCTCCGCAGTGCATATGCTTTCCCGATTTTAATTATGATGGGCGGCATTATTTCTTCCGCTTTTGAAGCAAAAGCTGAGGAAGATGCCTTGCGGGTAAAACTTTTTGCTGGCATCAACCAGCGAAAAGTGACTTATTTCATTGGCATTCTATTGTTTTTTGCTGTTTTGGGTGCGATCATTAACCAAACTTCTCCCTTCAGTTTGCCGGTTCGTCTGTTTGAAAACTTTTACCGTAACGGTATTTTAATTTTCGGTGGCGGCCAGGTTTTGGTTCCGCTTATGTTTACCGAGTTTGTGGAGATGAAACATTACCTCAGCAATTCCGAATTTTTATCGGGCTACGCTTTGCAGCAGATTTTGCCTGGGCCAACTTTCGCTTTTACTTCTTTTATCGGTGGATTAACGCTGGCCAATCGAGGTTACGGCATCAGCGGACAGGTTTGGGGCAGCTTTATTTCGATGTTGGGCATCAATTTGCCGGGTTTGATTTTAATTCTGTTCATCGTTCCGTTTTGGGATGATCTCAAAAAAATCAGCAGCATCCGCAATTCTTTAAGCGGGATCAATGCGGTTGCCGTTGGGTTTATGGTTGCCGCATTTTTATTTTTGGCAGAACCTTTTTTGTCTGATTATAAAGGACTTGGGTTGATGCTGGGGGCTTTTTTACTACTCAATTTTACCCCGATAAAAATACCATTTGTAATTTTACTGGGCGTTTTGCTAAGTTTAATTTTCTGATTATGTTGAACTAAAACGGAGGTTCATCCTCCAAATCATCCATTCGGGATGGGCGGATAATAAAGTTATTTGGCTTTTCAAATTCTTTTGAAGGTGTTAAACCGGCAGAAGGACTTGCTGCAGAATCCCCTGAATTATCGTCTAAATCTGTAAACTTCACATATTTTCCTACAAATTTTAACCTTACTCTTCCGGTTTCACCATTTCGGTGCTTGGCGATAATAATTTCGCCCACACCTTGCGTCGGATTATTGTCTTCGTCAAACTCCAATCCGTAATATTCAGGCCGATATAAAAATAAAACCATATCCGCATCCTGCTCAATGGAACCGGATTCCCGCAAATCCGACAGCATTGGCCGTTTTGAGCCGCCCGGACGGTTTTCTACCGCACGGCTCAATTGTGAAAGGGCAATCACCGGCACATTCAATTCTTTGGCAACAGATTTTAATGCCCTGGAAATACTGCCAATTTCCTGTTCCCTGTTGCCGCCGCCTTTGCCTTCGCCTTTTCCCTGCATCAATTGCAAATAATCGATAATAATTAACTGGATGTCATGCTGCGATTTAAGCCTTCTGCATTTTGCCCTGAATTCAAAAATATTTAAAGCCGGTGTATCATCAATAATCAATGGTGCCTGCTCCAAACGGCCAATTTTAGAGTGGATTTGCTGCCATTCCCAATCTTCCAAATTTCCTTTTCGTATTTTTTCCTGTTCGATATGCGTCTCCCCGGAAACCAAACGGTTTACCAATTGAATTGACGACATCTCCAAAGAAAACACCACGACCGGACGGTTAAAATCAACCGCTGCATTGCGCGCGCAACTCAACACAAAAGCGGTTTTCCCCATCGCCGGCCGCGCAGCAATGATGACCAGATCTGATTTTTGCCAGCCGGAAGTCATGCGGTCTAAATCTGTAAAACCCGAAGCAACGCCTGTTAAACCGTCTTTTTTATTCTTCAAAGCTTCCATTTCCTTCAGCGTTTCGTGCATCAGGTCGTCCATTTTGCGCGAATCTCTGCGAAGGTTGTTTTGGGCGATATCGAACAAGTTTTTCTCGGCTTTATCCAAAAGGTCTAAAACATCGGTCGTATCTTCATAAGCCTGAGAAATTACTTCTGTAGAAATCCGGATCAATTCCCGCTGTAAAAATTTTTGGATAATTATACGCGAATGGAACTCAATATTTGCTGCCGAAGCCACACGATTTGTGAGTTCGGTAATGTAATATGCACCACCAATCATTTCCAGATCGCCTTGCTGGCGAAGCTGTGCCGTAACCGTCAGAATATCAACCGGCGAAGTTTTTTCAAATAGTGTTTTTATCGCCATAAAAATCTTTTGGTGGCTGTCGCGATAAAAAACTTCGGGTTTCAAAATATCGATCACAGAAGACAAAGCATCTTTTTCCAGCATCAGCGCGCCCAAAACCGCTTCTTCCAAATCGGTGGCCTGCGGTTGTAATTTCCCTAAATTTCCGCCCAAAGCCGGATTTGGAAACTTTGTACGCCGGTCGTTATTGTAAGTGCCTGATCTGCCTGAAATATTTTCGTCTTCTGAACTCATAAGATCAAAATTAAGCAAAATTGAGCGTTTTGCATTTTCTGGTAGTCCACATTCAGTTTTACAATTCTTACTGATCCTGATTTTGAGTTGGTTATAATTTCAACGCATTTTTAATTCATAGGTTTCTCCACAACCACTGTTGATAACCTGTTGTTAAACATTATCAATTACTGAAAATCAATAGTTTACAGCTATGTGGATAAAGTTTTTTAATGTGGATAATTTAGGTTGATAAAAGAAGCATGGTTTTTTTCTGTCATTCCGATGAAAGAGGAATCTTCTTTAAAGCAGTTTAACTTGTATTCTTTGAAGAAGATTTCTCCCTTTGGTCGGAATGATAGCGGCAACGGGCTAAATTTATAATTACTTTCGCAGCCGATAAAAGGAATAAATATGATGCACCGCCCGCAATTTAAAAAGGAAAGCAACCAGATGGTTTTTGGTATCCGTGCCGTGATGGAAGCGGTCCGTTCGGGCAAAGAAATCGAAGCTTTGTATATGCAGCGCGGTTTGGGTGGAGAATTATTTCATGAATTAAAAACCGTTTTAAACGAATATCAGATTACAGCTCAACAAGTTCCGGCAGAAAAAATGAACCGCATTACAGCCAAAAACCACCAGGGGATTATTGCCGTGATTTCTGAAATTACTTATCAGAAAATTGAAGACCTGATTCCGCAGATTTATGAAAAAGGACAGGTGCCGCTAATTTTGGTTTTGGACAGCATTACAGATGTGCGCAATATGGGTGCTATTGCGCGGACGGCAGAATGTGCTGGTGTTCAGGCAATTGTGGTCCCGGCAAAAGGTTCGGCACAAATCAATGCGGATGCGATCAAAACTTCGGCTGGCGCACTTTATCAGATTCCGGTTTGCCGGCACCAAAACCTGTTGCAAACCGTTCAGTTCTTGCAAGCTTCTGGTTTACAGTTGGTTTGCTGTACAGAAAAAACTTCGGAAGATATTTATAAACCGGATTATACAGCTCCGACGGCGATCATTATGGGTTCGGAAGAAGATGGAATTGGCAATGAACTGATCCGGATTGCTGATCATTTAGCCAAAATCCCAATGTTTGGAAAAATAGAATCACTCAATGTTTCTGTTTCCACCGGCGTGATTTTGTATGAAGCGGTTCGGCAGCGGATTTCGGTTAGCTTATAGCGGTCAGCAATCAGCTTTCAGCAAGAAAAAAGGCTGATAAAAGAAGCACATACCAATACTTCTTTTATCGGCCTAAATTTTAGATATGGTTTTTGACTGATTGCTGGTAGCTGACAGCTGAATGCTTTTCCCAAATTATAGCGGTCAGCAATCAGCTTTCAGTAAGAAAATAGGCCGATAAAAGAAGCACATGTTAATACTTCTTTTATCGGCCTAAATTTTAGATATGGTTTTTGACTGATTGCTGATAGCCAACAGCTGAATGCCTTTCCTAAATATAAACCGTGCCGAATTTCTGCTTCACATCGGCCACCACTTTCTTTACATTTTGCTCCTGGCTGCGCGGGCAAATCAATAACGTATTGTTGGCTTCAACCACAATATAATCGTTTAAACCCTGGATGATGACCAGCTTTTCTTCCGGTACGTTTACCATACAATTGTTTGATTCATAAAGGATTACCTTATCTGAAGGAATGGCGGCATTGCCTTCGCTGTCTTTTTCCGCCAGTTGATAAATGGAAGCCCAGGTGCCCAGATCAGACCAGCCAAATTCGGAAGGGACCACATAAACATTGTCCGCTTTTTCCATAATGCCGTAGTCGATCGAAATATTGGTGCATTGCTGGTAAACCTGCGAAACGTATGCTTTTTCAGTATCGGTATTGTAAACCGCATTTGCTTCTTCAAAAATCTCGTGCATTTCCGGCAGATATTGTTTGAAAGCATGATTGATCGCTTTGGCTGTCCACACAAAAATCCCGGCATTCCACAAAAAATCACCGCTTTGGATAAAGGTAGTAGCAATTTCTAAAGTTGGTTTTTCGGTGAAGGTTTTTACCTTATAAAAAGAGTTATCGATCACATCCTCAGTATATTGGATATAGCCGTAGCCCGTATCCGGCCGGGAAGGTTTGATGCCCAGCGTGATGAGGCATTGATGTGCCTGCGCCGTTTTTAATGATTGGTTGATGGTCCTTACAAAACCGGCTTCATCCAAAATTAAATGGTCTGAAGGCGCAACGGTGATGACCGCATCTGCGTTTCCGTTTAAAATTTTAAAACAGCCGTAAGCTACGCAAGGAGCCGTATTCCGCATTACGGGTTCGCCCAAAATCTGGCTGTATTCCATATCCGGCAACTGAGTTTTTACCAGTTCAATGTAACTATCGTTGGTTACCACGTAAATATTTTCTTTCGGGCAGATCTTTAAAAATCGATCGTAAGTGCTCTGAATCAGCGTTTTACCGGTTCCTAAAATATCGATAAATTGTTTGGGATAAGAAGTTCTGCTGATGGGCCAGAAACGGCTGCCGATGCCTCCTGCCATAATGATGGCATAATAATTCTTATTCATATGAGTTTAGTTTCGAACAATATTTGTGATGTGAAGATGTGAAAAATATATTAATTACAAATGTTTTATTCAAAACCCTTCATACGCAGATCAAAAATTTATTCCCTATTTTTAAGTAGAAGTTTTTGCACCGGTGCTTTTTTTATCGGGCAAAAAAGTTAAATTCGCATACGATTTTTCTTTCAATTAAATTGTTTTAAATTGAAAGTTAATAAATAAATAATATTAAAGGAGACAATGACAGAGACAAAACAATCGCTGTTTGATAATTTACAAAACTTTTTTGGTTTTACTAATTTCAAAGGCGATCAGGAAATAATCATAGAAAATATTCTGGCAGACAAAGATACGTTTGTAATAATGCCAACCGGTGGTGGTAAATCCATGTGTTACCAGTTGCCAGCGCTGATGAGTGAAGGCACGGCAATCGTGATTTCCCCGCTGATCGCACTGATGAAAAACCAGGTTGACCAGCTGCGCGCTTTTGGAGGAACAGACAGTATTGCGCATTTCCTCAATTCCTCACTCAATAAAACAGAAATTGCCAAGGTAAAAGAAGACGTAGTTTCCGGCAAAACCAAGTTGCTTTACGTGGCACCGGAATCTTTGACCAAACAGGAAAATGTCGAGTTTTTACAGCTGATCAAAATTTCTTTTGTTTCGGTAGATGAAGCGCATTGTATTTCGGAATGGGGCCATGATTTTCGTCCGGAATACCGCAAAATCCGCCAGGTGATCAGTAACATTGGTGAGAACATCCCAATTATTGCCTTAACCGCAACAGCAACACCAAAAGTTCAGCAGGATATTCAGAAAAACCTGCAGATGAACAATGCGCTGCTGTATAAATCTTCTTTCAACCGTACCAATTTATATTACGAAGTGCGTGCCAAGCGAAACGTGATCAAAGAAATTGTGCGTTTTGTAAAGCAGCATCAGGGAAAATCAGGTATTATCTATTGCCTTAGCCGTAAAAAAGTAGAAGAAGTGGCTGAAGCTTTAAACCTGAATGGCATCAAAGCTTTGCCTTACCATGCAGGTTTAGACCCGAAAGTCCGTGCCGATACACAGGACAAATTTCTGATGGAAGATGTGGACGTGATTGTGGCTACGATTGCTTTCGGAATGGGCATTGATAAACCTGATGTCCGCTACGTTATCCACCACGATGTGCCGAAAAGCATGGAAGGTTATTATCAGGAAACGGGCCGTGCCGGACGTGATGGCGGCGAAGGCATTTGCTTGTCTTTTTACTCTGAAAAAGATATTGATAAACTGCAAAAGTTTATGAAAGACAAGCCGGTTGCAGAACGTGAAATCGGTACACAGATTTTAAAAGAAGTGATCGATTATGCAGAATCTGCAGTTTGCCGCCGCAAACAAATCCTGCATTATTTTGGCGAAAACTTTGATGCCAAAGATTGCCATAACATGTGCGACAATTGCCGCGCTCAAAAAGAATTTTTCAGTGTAGAAGCACCTTTGCAAAAAGCATTGGACCTGATTGTGAAATTGGGTGAGAAATTTGATGATTTCCACATTATTAGTGTTTTAATGGGTGTTGATAATCCGCAGATCCATAACTACAAACATCATTTGCTGCCCGAATTTGGTTCCGGGATTGAAGAAGGTGAAAACCTTTGGAAATCTTTGATGCGCCAGGCTTTGCTCAATAATTTTCTGGCAAAAGACATTGATTACTATGGTTTGCTACGGCTTACGGATGCTGGAAAAGCTTATCTGACAGACCCTTACGAACTGAAATGGGTTTTGAACAGGCCAATGGGTGCCACAGATGACGATGGGGAAGACGACACGCCGCAAGGTTCGGGCGTTTTGGATACGCAACTTTTGCAGATGCTGAAAGATTTGTGCAAAAAAGTAGCCAAGCAAAAAAAACTACCGCCTTTCGTCATTTTTTCAGAGCCGTCACTGGAGGAAATGTGCCTGCATTATCCGATCAACATGGACGAGTTAAAGCAGATTTCGGGCGTTGGTTCTGGTAAAGCTTTAAAATTTGGTGCCCCGTTTATCGAGATGATCAAAAAATATGTTGAAGAAAACGATATTGACCGCCCGATTGATTTCGTTATTAAAAGTGCCGCCAATAAATCTGCCATTAAAGTTTCCATTATTCAAAATATCGACCGGCAAATTGCGCTGGAAGATATTGCTTCTTCCAAAGGCTTGTCTTATGAAGATATTTTGCGGGAGATCGAATCCATCGTTAACTCTGGTACTAAACTTAATCTGAGTTATTATATTGATGATGTGATCGATGAAGACCGCCAGGAAGAAGTTTTTGATTATTTCCGTTCCGCAGAAGCAGATTCTATAGACGCGGCTTTAAAAGAATTAGGTTCTGATGATTACACGCATGAAGAATTGCAATTGATGCGCATCAAGTTCATGTCTGAATTAGGAAATTAGGTCGATAAAAGAAGCATTTGCAGCTGAATCTTAATAAGTTCAAATGCTTCTTTTACCCATATAAAATCGTAATGAAAAAACCTCTGTAAAAGAAGCATCAGCCTAAATCTTCTCTAATAACCATTCCCTCAAAAAGAAACAATCTTGAATTCTGTTCTTCTATTCCGGCTCCGGCCTTCTTCATTAGTATTTGGGGCGATAAATTGCACAGCACCATAACCTTTAAAAGTCAACTTTGCCGGCAAAACTTTATTAGCGATCAGATATTGATAAACAGCTTTTGCCCGGTTTTCTGAAAGCAATTGATTTGATTTTACATCGCCCACATTGTCTGTAAATCCGGATATTTCAATCGTAACTTTTGGGTTGAGGTTTAAAAAAGCAATCAGTTTTTCCAGTTCCGATTTTGATTCCGGCTTCAGCATAAATTTATTGGTATCGAAAAAAATATTCCGTAACACGGATTTTTTACCGGCTTCAATTGCTTGCAAAGCCACATCAATCACAAACGGTTTTCCGGCATTTTGTCCGCTCAGCGAGAAGTTTTCAGAGTAAAACAAATATCCCGGCCTGGAAATATTCAGTCCGTAATCTTTGCCAATTGGCAGCGTAGCCAAAAAACTTCCCTGGTTCAGCGCATTTACATTCTGGAAGATGAGCTGGTTGGTTTTCAAATCCACAATCTGTACATCGGCATCAATCGCCTGTTTGCTGCGTGCATCTTTTACCGTACCTTTTACATAAGTTACCACGGTTGGACGCAGCTTTTCCGGCAACTCAAAAGTATAGATATCGTAACCGCCGGCACCTTTCAAATTATTAGAGGAAAAGAAAGCATAACTGCCATTTGCCGTCAATGTCAAACCATTTTCATCACCGCCGGAATTAATCGGATAACCTAAATTTTCAGGTTTTTGCCATTTCCCGTCTTTGTCTTTCCGGCTCAAAAACAAATCTTTTCCACCCAAACCCGGCCAGCCGTTAGAGTTGAAATAAAGCGTTTGATCATCCGGATGAATAAACGGCGACTGCTCATCATAAGGCGTATTGATGTTTGGGCCTAAATTTTCCGGTTCAGACCAGCCTTTGTCCGTCAAACGCGATTTCCAAATATCGTATCCGCCGTAACCGCCTTTACGCAAACTCACAAAATACAATGTCCGTCCATCAGCACTGATTGAAGGCTGCGATTCCCAACCCGGCGTGTTAATTGGTTCGCCTAAATTAAAGGGCTTGTCCCAGTCCGTACTGTTTTTATGGGATAAAAATATGTCGCAACGGCCGCGCCCATCCGGCCGGTTGCAACCCGTAAAAAACAGATACTGACCATCTTGTGTAAGTGATTGTGCGCCTTCATTAAATTCCGGTGTGTTTATTTTGTTGCTCAAACCGGTGGCAGCCGCCCATTGTCCGTTTACTTTTTTGCTTTGATAAAAATCTTCATTGTTACCAATTTTCCGGGTGAAAATCAGCGTACTTTCATCCGCAGTAACGTTAGGCAAATATTCATCTGCAGAAGAGTTAATAGCATTACCTAAGTTAACAGGCTTAAAATCAACCGGATGCCGGACCGCCTGCAAACTAAAATCACAATCCACCAAAAGCTTCTGCGCATTGGCGCGGTCTTTTGGCAAAATCTCATTGAAAGCCAGATATTGCTGCAGCACAGTTTTCGCTTCAGCATATTTTCCAAGCATGATGTCCACATCGCCCAAATTCAAATAAACTGCGTGGTTATAGTTTGGGTTGAGGGCAATCGTACGCGTAAATTCTGTAAAAGCTTCTGCGTTCCGGTGTTTGTACTTATAAACATTGCCCAGCTGGTTGTGCGCTTCTGCAAATTGGTCATCCGCCGCAATTGCCTGGTTTAATTGCGTAATTGCCTGATCGTATTGCTGATAATTAATGCTTTCATTGGCCAACACATAAAACTTGATCGCTTCTTTGTTATTGGTAGAATATTGTTTTTGGGCAAAAGCCGAAAAATTAAGGCATAAAAGAAGTATCCAAAAGTATCGCATAACAAAAGCTTTATACGAAACCAAGTTAGAAACTTATTAAGGAATGTTCAAATATTTGTGCGTTTGCAGTGAAACTTCCCATTTTGGGTTTTGCATTACGTAATCCACAATCATGGGTGTAACAATTGCGGCTTTCGACCATTCCGGTTGCAGATACAATTTGCAATTTGGGGCAACCAAAGCCGCATGTTCTTCAGCCCATTTAAAATCGGATTGGTTAAAAACGATTACTTTCAATTCATCCGAGGCAGCCAAAACAGAAGGTGTTGGTGGTTTAAATTTTTTGGGAGAAAGACAAACCCAATCCCAAAAACCTGAAATCGGGTACGCACCGGAAGTTTCAATAAAAGTTTTGATCCCTTCCTTTTTTAATTCTGAAGTGAGGTAATCCAGGTTGTAAATCAGCGGTTCACCGCCAGTAATCACTACTGCTTTTGCCGGGTATTTTTTGGCGTTTTCCACAATCGTATCAGCAGGAGTAAGCGGATGCAGGTCGGCATCCCAGCTTTCTTTCACATCGCACCAGGGGCAACCTACGTCGCATCCGCCCAAACGAATAAAATATGCAGCTTTGCCGGTGTTAAACCCTTCACCCTGAATGGTATAAAATTCCTCCATCAAGGGAAGCAGCGTGCCGGTTGCCGGTTGTATCAATGTCAGTTCCAAGCTGCAAATATAAACAAACGCTTGTATTGGTTTTTGGCGATTAAATTTCCTGACATTCAGTTTAATAAATCCCGTTCAAATTTGTATCATTACCGTAAAACATACACTATGAAGAAACTTTATTTCCCTTTGCTGATGCTTCTTTTATCGGTACTTTCTTCGTGTATGAACGTGGAAGAGCATTACATTTTTCAAAAAAATGGTGCCTGCAAAATTGATTATCGTTTTAACCTGGGCAAAGCGGTTTCGGTGCTTTCTAACCTGCTGCCGGATTCGGTGAAGCAAACGCCCTCTTATTTGATGCAAAAAGATACAGCCATTAATTTTTATAGTGATTTGACAGAAGCCGAACGAAAAAAACTAAGCAATGATCAGGTTGATTTGGCCCGTGCCACGCTGCTCCACCTGAAAATGAACCTGAAAAACAACCAAATGCTGTTTAATGTGCAGTACGAAGCCAAAAGTGCCAAAGAAGTAAAATATTTTTTAATGCATGTTTCCAAAATCGCGCAACAGCAAAAAATCGGACAATTAATCAGCAATCCGCAGGTGATGCAAACCGGGGCAAGTAGCGGAGGCTTAGGCATCAACGAAGATTATTTTAATTACGATATCGGCAATAAACATTTTGCCCGAAAAGTGGATACAGTCAAGTTCAGGAAATATTTTAAGCAGAACGAAGCCATGTTTAATATGGCAAAAGCAGCACTGATTGAAATGCCTTATAGTGTAACGATGCGTTTTCCGCGGCCGGTAAAAAAGGTTGGAAATGCACGCGCGAAACTTTCTCCGGATAAAAAACAGTTGACTTTAAACAGCACTTTAGAGGAAATTGTAAAAACGCCGCAACTGCTGAATTTAAAAGTAGAATACTGATGATGGAATGGATAAAAGTTGCCGAAAATATGCCGGTAAAAGAAGCATTCATCCGAAAGATTAAAGCCGGGGACCATAGCATTTGTTTGGTTTCTTTTGAAGAGAAAATCTATGCCATATCAGCAAAATGCCCACATGCAGGCGGCGAATTGGCTGGCGGATGGTGTGAAAAAGGACAAATTATCTGTCCGGTTCATCGTTATCAATACGATTTAAAAACAGGAAAAGGTGCAGCAGGTCAGGGTGATTATATTGATACTTTTCCGGTAGAAGTGCGGACAGATGGCGTTTATGTTCAAGTAAAAAAACGCTGGAGCTTATTTTAATTGCTTGTCATCCCGTTTTTGTTGCCATCTCGTTTTTTTGTCATCTCGTTTTTTTGTCATCTCGACCGAAGGGAGAGATCTTCTTCAATTGATATATTTTTGTTGTCCGATGAAGATTTCTCCCTTCGGTCGAAATGACAAAATGCTTCTTTTACCACCTAAATTTAAGGATAAATCTCTTTTCGTGCCGAAGCCAGCGTATTTTTTAACAAGCCAATGATCGTCATTAACCCAACGCCACCCGGAACCGGCGTAATCCAGGAAGCTTTTGGTGCTACGTTTTCAAAATCGACATCACCATATAACTTATAGCCTGATTTTGTTTGGGTAGAAGTTTCGCGGTTCATGCCAACATCAATTACGATTACACCATCTTTCACCATATCAGCCGTAATAAAATTCTTTTTTCCGATAGCAACAATCAGGATATCAGCATCTAACGTAAATTTTTTTATATCCGGCGTACGGCTGTGGCACATGGTAACGGTGCAATTTCCAGGGTTTGCATTTCGCGCCATTAAAATACTCATCGGCGAACCCACAATATTGCTTCGGCCAACTACAACACAATGTTTGCCGGAAGTTTCGATGTCATACTCCTGTAACATCATCATAATTCCGTAAGGCGTAGCCGGAATAAATGAAGGCAGATTGCGTTGCATCCGGCCTAAATTCAAGGGATGAAAACCATCTACATCTTTGCGGTAGTCAATTTTTTCCGTTACTTTCTCCGGATCGATGTGTTTGGGCAAAGGCAATTGTACGATGATGCCGTCGATGCCAATATCTGCATTCAGTTCAGCAACTTTCTGCAACAATTCTACTTCGGTTACATCACTTTCATAACGAACCAAAGAAGATTGCAAACCAACTTTTTCGCAGTTGCGCATTTTGCTTGCTACATAAGTTTCACTACCGCCATCATGTCCAACTAAAACTGCTACCAAATGTGGTTTGCGGCCGATTTTTTTCAAAAGTTCTGCAGCTTCCTGCGCAATTTCTACTTTAAGTTTTTCGGAAATGTATTTGCCGTCGAGTAATTGCATTTGTTTAAAAAGTATTTAGTATTGAGTAGCAAGTATTAAGACAAAATTGACAATGTATAATCATACTTCTTTTATCAATATAATTTCGGCAACTTGTATCGGTCTTTAGACTTGATACTTCTTTTATCAATATAAATTTCAGCAACTTGTATAGGTCTTGATACTTTAGACTTGTTACTTGCTACTTCATTTAATCTAATTTCAAAACAGCCATAAACGCAGATTGCGGGATTTCCACATTTCCAACCTGGCGCATTCTTTTTTTACCTTTTTTCTGTTTTTCGAGGAGCTTACGTTTACGGGAAATATCGCCACCGTAACATTTTGCGGTTACATCTTTTCGCAACGCTTTTACGGTTTCGCGGGCGATGATTTTGGCACCGATAGAAGCCTGAACGATAATTTCAAATTGCTGGCGCGGGATCAGTTCTTTCAGTTTCTCGCAGATTTTCTTTCCAAAATCATAAGAATTACTTCTGTGGATTAAGGAAGATAAAGCATCAACCGGTTCGCCGTTTAAGCGAATATCCAAACGCACTAAATCCGACTGCCGATAACCAATTTGCATGTAATCAAAAGAAGCATAACCTTTGGAAATCGTTTTCAATTTATCGTAAAAATCAAATACAATTTCGCCCATCGGCAATTCAAAAATCAGTTCCACGCGATCTGAAGTGAGGTAAGACTGGTTCACAATCGCGCCGCGTTTCTGGATACAAAGTGACATCACCGGGCCAACAAATTCTGATTTGGTAATGATATTGGCTTTGATATAAGGTTCTTCCACAAAATCCAGCTTACTCGGATCGGGCAAATCGGACGGATTATGAACCTGTAATTCATCGCCTCTGGTGGTGTAAGCCATATACGAAACGTTGGGAACGGTGGTAATTACCGTCATATCGAACTCGCGTTCCAGCCGTTCCTGGATAATTTCCATGTGCAACATCCCCAGGAAACCGCAACGGAAACCAAAACCCAAAGCGGCTGAAGATTCCGGTTCAAAAACCAGCGAAGCATCGTTCAGCTGCAACTTGGCCATGCTTTCGCGCAATTCTTCATAATCATCTGTATCCACCGGATAAATCCCGGCAAAAACCATCGGTTTCACTTCTTCAAAACCCTGTATTCCTGTTGCGGCCGGGCGTTCAATCAGCGTAATTGTATCGCCAACTTTTACTTCGCGTGCTTCTTTTATACCCGAAATAATGTAGCCTACGTCGCCGGTTTTGATCACGTCTTTTGGCACCTGCGTCAGTTTTAAAGTTCCCACTTCATCGGCAATATATTCTTTGCCGGTGGCCATAAATTTCACTTTGGTATTTTTCCTGATTTCACCATTTACAACCTTGTAATAAGCGATAATACCACGGAAGGAATTGAAAACGGAATCAAAGATCAGTGCCTGCAAAGGCGCATTTGGATCGCCAACCGGTGCCGGAATACGATCAATTATGGCTTTTAAAATCTCCAAAACGCCTAAACCCGTTTTACCGGAAGCAGCCAGAATATCATCGCGTTTGCAGCCGATTAAATCCACGATCTGATCCTTTACTTCTTCGGGCATCGCGCCGGGCAAATCCATTTTATTTAAAACCGGAATAATTTCCAGATCATTTTCCAAAGCCAAATAAAGATTGGAAATGGTTTGCGCCTGGATTCCCTGCGAAGCATCTACAATCAGCAAAGCACCTTCGCAAGCGGCGATAGAACGGGAAACTTCGTACGAAAAATCAACGTGTCCGGGCGTATCAATTAAGTTCAAAACATAAGGCTGACCATCCAAAATATAATCCATTTGGATGGCATGACTTTTTATGGTGATGCCACGTTCGCGCTCCAGGTCCATATCGTCCAGCAATTGCGCCTGCGATTCGCGTTTGGTAACGGTGTTGGTATATTCGAGCAAACGATCGGCCAGGGTACTTTTACCATGATCGATGTGTGCGATGATACAGAAATTGCGGATGTGCTTCATTTTGACCGCAAAAATAGCGTTTTAAAGGTGTAATTGTTGGTTATTCTTTTGGCAGATTTGAATACAGAAAAATGAAAAGTTTTACAGCAGAATTCAGGAGTGAACTGGAACGTGTTTTATACGAAAAATTAGGTGGTAAAAGCAGTATCTATGAAATTGTGGAAGTTACCGGCGGTAGCATTAATGAAGTTTATCGTTTGCAAACGGCCGCCGGGTTTTTAATTTTAAAGCTGAACAATGCACAACAGTTTCCGAATATGTTTGAACTGGAAGCGGAAGGTTTGGGAGCGATCCGAAAAACAAAAACAGCTACCGTACCGGAAGTAATTGCAACAGGACATATCGGTTACAACAGTTTTTTGTTGCTGGAATATTTGGAAACCGGAACAAAAACAATCGCTTCCATGCAATTATTAGGTTTGCAACTGGCGCAAATGCACCGAAATACTTCTCCGGATTTTGGTTTTGAAAAGGACAATTACATGGGTTCTTTACCGCAATCCAACCGAAAACACGACACCTGGAAATCGTTTTTTGTAGAAGAACGTTTAAAACCGATGGTGAAACTGGCTTTTGATGATTCTTTTATCGACCTAAAATTGGTGTCGGCTTTTGAGAAATTATACCAAAAGCTGGGCGAACTTTTTGAGGAAGAAAAACCATCTTTAATTCACGGTGATTTATGGGGCGGCAATTATTTAATCAGCAGTGCAGGCAAACCCTATTTGATTGATCCGGCCGTAAGTTATGGTTTCCGCGAGTTTGATCTGGCCATGACGCATCTTTTTGGTGGTTTTAATGCTGACTTTTATCAAGCTTATCAGGAAGCATTTCCTTTGCAGGCAAACTGGCGACAGCGTGTTGATTTGTGGAATTTATATCCGTTGTTGCTGCATTTAAATTTGTTTGGATTGAGTTATCTGGGGCAGGTGAGGAGTGGATTGTGGAAGTTTATTTAAAATCAGCTTCGGTCAACTTCGCCTGTTTGAGAATCGAGCTAAATGTTCCGATCGGCATTTCTTTTCTTCCATCCGGAACAATGACCGTTAAAGTCGGTTGGCCGATTCGCCTTAATTTAATATGGCTTCCTTTTTGGGAAACGATGTCGAAACCTATGCCTTTTAAGACCTTAATTATATACTCCGAAGAATAGTGCTTAGGCATACTTCAACGTTGTAGGTACAATCTCCGGCGATTCAATCTTCAGCAATTCAACCTCGTTTTCGTCTTCAAAATACAGCTCCAAAGCTTCCTGCAAATTTGCCAAAGCTTCTTCTTTCGTTTCGCCAAAGCTGGAAACTTCTACATTTAAACATTTGGAAACGTAATATTTACCTTCTTTCCAGACTATATTTTCTAAATGAATGATTTTCATGATTTTTTATTTTGAAGGTACAGATATTTTTTCAAACAGATAATTTTATAAAGCTTAATCGTATTTTTGATTATTATGAATGAAGCTGAAAAAGCAAATCAGGAATCAGAAGTTTATTTGAAAGAAGTTAGGTTGAAAAACTATAAATCTATCATTGATACTGAAATAGATTTTAAACCTGGTTTAAATATTATTATTGGTAATAATGGTTCTGGGAAGACTAATTTTATGAACTATTTGTATGATGTTGTTGAAGGTAAGTGGAATGATAAACAAGCTATAAATGCAGAAATTATATTTGGCTGTGGTGTAGATTTTGTTAAGATTATAGTAGCTAAAACTATCAAATTTGATATAAAAAACTTTCTAAGTTTAACTCAACTTCAGAATCAAAAAAAAGTCAAGGTAAAAATCTTTGAAAATGATTTGTTAAGTATTGAAGATACATTATATGGTGATGATTTTCCTTTATATTTAGGCAGGTATGCTAACTATAATATGAAAGCTATTCAATATGCCATTCCTAAAGAACAGATTATAGTTGATAAGCCAATTCAATTAAAGTTTTACATTAAAGAAAATAGTTTTTACATTGATGACTTTGTATATCTAAAGAATCAATCTTCTCTTGTTAAATCCATATTTTATAAATTATACTATTATATTCATTTTCAAAAAGTATCTAAGTCTTCTGAGATTCAAATTCTTATCGAAGAATTAAATGTTTTTTTTATCACTATAAATACAGCATTAGAAATTTATACTAACATAAATGCTATCAGAATTAGTCCAAATTTTAATTTATACACAAATGAGTCACAAAAAGAAATTGATGTTCACAACTTTTATTTTGAATTTAATGTAAATGATAGTTGGATACCATATTCAAATCTTTCTGATGGAAGTAAACGATTGTTTTTACTGATTTCAGAAACATTAGCACTTGAACAAACTAATATTTTTAATAATACTCGTAATAAAACTGATTCTGTAAGAATACCTGATTTGTACGATATTATCCTTCTCGAAGAACCCGAACTCGGCATTCACCCACACCAACTACACAAGTTAATGCTTTTCATCAAAGAGCAATCAAAAGAGAAGCAGATTATTTTAACGACACATTCGCCACAGGTTCTAGATATTTTAGACAAAGATGAATTGGATCGGATTATTATCTGCAAGTATGATCAGCAGCTTGGAACACAATTAAACCATTTAACGGAAAGACAAATTAAAAAAGGACAAATGTATATGCAGGATGAAGGCTTTTTGAGTGATTATTGGGTTCACTCGGATTTAGAACCGATCAACTAATATGCTTGTAGTTGCCCTTGTTGGAGAAGCTCCGAATGATACAAAATCACTTAAAAATCTACTCCAGAAGAAGTATCATGAAATTGACTTTAAAGTCTTCTTAAATAATATTCGTGGTAGTCAGTTAGACGAGCAAAAAACCAAACATTTATTAAGAAAAGAGTATCAATTTGAAAAGCCCGACATCATCATTTTTATCCGTGATTTAGATGCATTAGAAAACAATGTTGAGCAATTAGAAATCAGACGAAAGTATTTTAAAGAATCCAACTCTGTAGTAAATGATAAAGGGATTTATTTATTAAATATTTTCGAAATTGAAGCTCTGTTATTAGCTGATATTGATTGTTTCAATAAAATTTATGAGACTAATATTTTAAAAAATGCTGATCCGATGAAAATTGAGCAACCAAAAGAATTTTTAAAAATAGCAACACAAAAAGCTTTGAAGCAATTTAACGAATCGCATAATCCTGAAATATTTAGTTTGTTGAACTTCGAAATAGTCAAAACCAATTGCAGATACTTCAATACATTCATTAATAATTTTGATAAGGAAATAGCTATAAAATCATAAATCCTCTGTTTATTTCTTCAAACGATAAAAAATTATTCTTTAAATGAATGCTAATTTTCTTATCATTGTTCTATGCAGCAAAACCCGCAACTCGAACTCGCCAATAATTTTGTACAGCATACCAACCGCAACATTTTTTTGACGGGAAAAGCCGGAACGGGCAAAACCACGTTCTTGCACCAGCTCAAAAAAACATCGCATAAACGGATGGCGGTAGTGGCACCAACGGGCGTGGCGGCCATCAATGCGGGCGGCGTGACCATCCATTCGCTGTTTCAGCTGCCGTTTGGGCCGTACATTCCAAATCAGGAAAGTATTGACCGGAATGCACAATTTAAAAAGCAGTTTAACCGCGAAAAGATCAACCTGATCCGAAGCCTGGATTTGCTGGTGATCGACGAGATCAGCATGGTGCGCGCTGATATTTTGGATGCGATGGATGAGGTTTTGCGCCGTTATCGTAACCGTAGCAAACCTTTCGGCGGCGTGCAGTTGCTGATGATTGGCGATTTGCACCAGCTCTCGCCCGTGGTAAAAAACGAGGAATGGCAATTGCTCAAACCGTATTATGATACCATGTATTTTTTTAGCAGCCGCGCGCTGAAACAAACGCAGTTGGTCAACATTGAACTGAAACATATCTACCGGCAGGCCGATACTTCTTTTATCGACCTTTTAAATGCCATCCGCGAAAACCGGATTACGCAGCAGGTTTTGAATGATTTGAACCGGCGTTTTGTTCCTGATTTTAAACCAAATGAAGCGGAAGGCTACATCACTTTAACTACGCACAACAACAGTGCACAACGGCTGAACGAGCAAAAATTAACAGCGATAAAAGAAGCAACACACCATTTTAAAGCTATTATCCAAGCTGATTTTCCGGAGTATGCTTATCCAACAGTTGCCGATCTGGAGTTGAAAGTTGGCGCACAAGTAATGTTTGTAAAGAACGACAACTCGCGCGACAAGCTTTTTTATAATGGTAAAATTGGCAAAGTTGTGAGGATTGTAGATGAAGTGATTTATGTGAAATGTGCTGGCGATGATGATGAAATAGGTGTTGGGCCGATGATTTGGCAAAACATTAAATACGCTTTAAATACAGCTACAAAAGAAGTTCAGGAAAACATTGTTGGCAGTTTTACACAGCATCCGCTTCGGTTGGCCTGGGCAATTACGATCCATAAAAGCCAAGGTTTAACGTTTGAAAAAGCCATTATAGATGCAGAAGATGCGTTTACACACGGCCAGGTTTATGTGGCTTTAAGCCGGTGCAAAACGCTGGAAGGCATGGTTTTAAGTTCGCCGCTAAAAAGTAAAAGTGTGATCACCGATCAAACGGTGGCCACTTATACCATTGAAAGTGAACGCAACGCGCCGACAGAAAACAGCCTGACCGAAGCCAAGAAAACATTTCAGCAAGTTTTACTGCTGGAGCTTTTTGATTTCAGCCAGGTTAAATACAAGTTTTTTGCGTTGGTGAAGGTTGCAGAAGAAAACGATCATTTGCTGGCCGGAAAGTTTGCCGAAACATTGCATCAAACTAAAGCGGATGCAGAAAAACAGATTTACGCCGTAGCAGAAAAGTTTCAGCCCGAACTGAACCAATTATTACAACAACCACATCTGCCCGAAAACCATGAAGTTTTGCAGGAACGCATCAAAAAAGCAAGCACTTATTTCGTTTCCAAGTTGGAGCCGATACTTCTTTTACCACTCCAAAACTTGGTTGTAGAAACGGATAATAAAGCCATCCGAAAAGTGGTTCTGGCGGCATTAAATAATTTAAAGCAGGAAATAATCATCAAGTTTCAGGTGATAAAAGATGCCTCTGTAAATGGTTTTGTTGCGTTGGCGTATCTGCAAAATAAAGCCAACGCTGCCATTGATTTTACTGTAATTTCTACGGAGAAAAGCAGCACTTTTACCCAAAACCGGCCTGCTGCAATAGTTACGAATGTTGCACATCCGGATTTGTACAATACGCTCCGTACATGGCGAAACAAATTGGCCGAAGAAAAAAATATCTTACCGTTTCATATTTTTCCACAGAAAGTTTTATTGGAACTCATATCAGTTTTGCCTGCAAACATGATCGAATTGCAAAGCATCAAAGGCATTGGCCCGGCAAAAGTGAAAGAATATGGTGCGGAAATTTTGAATCAGATCAATGCTTATTGCGAAGAGAAACAAGTAAAAAGACAACCGATAGATTTTACGCTTCCTAAAGAAAAAATTAAAACTGCTACCCAGCAAATTTCATTTGAATTATTTCAAGCCGGGAAAACGATTGTTGAAATTGCTGCCGAACGTGATTTTGTAGTCAGTACGATTGAAGGCCATTTAGCTTATTTTATAGAGACGGGCGAATTGAATATTAACCAGGTTTTCCCGCAGGAAATTGTAGATAAAATCAGTTTGTACCTTAGTGAAAATCAACCCGAAAACCTGAATGAAGCCAAGGCTGATTTGGGCGATGCGGTTTCTTACAGTGCCATTCGGGCCGTGATTAAGCAGCTGAATTATGAATATCCGCAAAAAATAAAAGCATGATCAGATCAACTTTCACTTGCCGAAAGATAATCCAGCTCCGTCAAATCCTTTACACAGCCAAAACCGATTACATCTGCAACTACTTTACCTTCAGTAATTTCCACAGCGCGTCGCAATTTATCAGCTCCAAACTTTTGCTGGATAGCGTACATTGTTTTACGCGCCGTTTCGCCGCGGTTTACATCTTCAAACAAGCTGTACAGCATTTTTCCGTTGTTTACAAAATCGGTTACCATCACGCGCAAACCGCTTATTTTATCGTTTAAAACCGGTGCCGATTGTGTGGTTTCTTCAAACCTGGCAATTCGTTTTTTAATCATCCGCATCAAACTAATGGCATCCTGGATGGGGTTTGTGATTGAAAATCCATCTTCCCAATACTTTTCATCCGTGTATTTGACCACGAAAGCCACGTTTTTACAATAGAAATTATGGTGCACCATCCGCCGTTCCAGCGTGGTGCAAAGCGTCAAAAACAACTGCTCAATGTACTCCGGATTGCTTCTTTTATCGGCAGAAATTTGGCGCATCGCCTGCATCCCTTTATAATCCGTTACGGCCATTCCGGTTTCAATAAAGTTTAAACGATAATGCCAGTACACGCCTTCAATACTTTTAAAAATTGCTTTCAAACGTTCCGGTGCCGTGTAGCGCATTTGCAGCGGCGTGATAATCCCGGCGCGCTCCAGCCGGTAAGCCATATTTTTACCGATTCCGGGCAGGTCAGACAGTTTCAACGCCGCCAATTTCTCATCAATATTTTGTGAAGTAATCAACTGCAAACCATCAAAACCGCCGATATCCGAACCCAATTTGGCCAAAAAAGCGTTGGGCGCAATGCCGATGGAACACGTTAGCCAGTCGCCAACTTCGCGTTTAATATCTTCCTTGATTTTTTGTGCGATAAAAACAGTATCCGGATAAACCATTTTATAATTGGTGAGGTTGACGATCGCTTCATCAATACTTTTCGGGATTACTTCCGGGCAATAACGCTTCAAAATATTGATAATTTTAGTGTGATATTGCCGATAACGCTCCGGGTGACTTTCAACAGGGATCAGTTCCGGACAAATTTTCATCGCTTCATTCAGCCGCATTCCCGTTTTCACGCCCATCCTTTTTGCTTCCACCGAAAGCGCAATTGCGAAACCAAATTTGCCGGTGTAAACGCAAACGCCAACCGGCCGGCCGCGCAGCCAGTAATTATCCTGCTGCTCGCAACGGGCAAAAAAGCTGTTCATATCTACAAAAAGCACGCGCGGCTCGGTTTGTACTTTGATGGAATTCTGGTTCATGGAATCAAATATGCTAATATTTTTAGTAAAATAAAGCAATTGTGGAAAAGTTTTATTTTAAAAAATCAAAGCCGATGCTTCTTTTATCGGGTAAAAATTGTTGCTTCATGCTTTTATCAAAAGCAACGCATGATCAAAATTGGAATTATTGGTTTGGGCGATATTGCTGCAAAAGCATATCTGCCGGTTTTGAGCTGCAAAACTGGTTTCGAGTTTCACTTATGTTCGCGCAATGAAAAGCGTTTGCAGGAAATGGGCGACAAATATCGTTTTCCTGATCAGCACAAAACCATAGTCAGTTTAATTGCAAGCGGCATCAAAGCAGCTTTTGTAAATGCGGCAACCGAAGCGCATTTTGAAATTGTAAAACAGCTTTTGGAAGCCAATATTGCCGTTTTTGTGGATAAGCCGATTTCGATGGTTTATGCTGAATCCAAGCAACTGGTAGAGCTGGCCGAAGCACGTAATCTGTTGCTGATGGTTGGTTTTAACCGCAGATATGCGCCGGTTTATCAGCAGTTAAAGTTGGAAAGTCCAACATTGATTATCATGCAAAAAAACCGTAAAAGTTTGCCGGATTTTGTGCGCCGTTTTGTGGTGGAAGATTTTATACATGTGGTTGATACTTTGCGTTACTTGTTTCCATATTCAATTGAAAATTTGATTGTAAACGGATTAAAAAAAGGAGAAATGCTGCATCAATTAGTTGTTCAGTTTGTATCCAAGTCTGGTGAAGTTGCCATCGGAATTATGAACCGAGACACGGCCACAACTGAAGAAAAACTGGAAGTGATGACGGCCACACAAAAGAAAACAGTTTACAATATTGCCGATTTAGTTTTAGAAGAAAATAAAAATACAATCAAACTTGGAACAAATGATTGGGAATCAACTTTGCACAAACGCGGCTTTGAACAAATGACAGATGATTTTTTACAAGCTGTAGTTAATCATAAACCAACTCAGATTTCCGCCCGTGATGCTTTGTTTACCCATGAAATTTGCGAACGTATCGTGGAGATGCTGGAAAAGGATGGATAAACTTTTATGGTCATTGTCATGCCGAACTTGTTTTGGCATCTCTAATGATGTTCAAGTTTTCACGAGGGATCCTGAAACAAGTTCAGGATGACCAACGGCATACAATCAACTTTTAATCTCATCTTTTAAATCCTTCATCAATGGATTTACAGATTCTATTAAAGCTATTTTCCAAGGCCGATGCCAATTTTTCAATTGTTTTTCCCGATCAATAGCATCTAAAATAAAAGGAAAATGTTCATAATAGACCAAATCAAAACAACAATATTTTTTAGTGAAAACGGAACCTTCTCCATTGCTGTGCTGCCAAACCCTTGTTTCCAAATCACTTGTTACACCAATATAAAAAGTTGTTCTGTACTGGTTTGACATGATGTAAACATGACCTTGTTTATTATCCATTTTATTGGTGTGATAATTTGATTGTAAACATTTGTCATCCTGAACTTGTTTCAGGATCCCTCTTGCATAGTTATAAATTTTCTAATGAGATGCCGAAACAAGTTCGGCATGACAAAAACTAATTTCCACTCAAAATAAAAGACAACTTTGGCAGATGTCTCATTTAGATAGGTTTTTATTTAGCAAATTTGTCTATTCTTTGTTGTGGTTGAAAGGAGGTTGTTAGTAGGAGGAAAAGGCTGGCGGATAGCAGGTTTAGGATTGGTTTCATTTTGGTTTTAAGTTGAAGGTAATGTTGGTTTGTTATCGGCACTTGATTGCTAATCTAATCAATCTAAAATCCTTCCACAAAAAAAGCCGGAATACAACTCCCAGCCTAATTCATCTTCAAGCACATGCTTCTTTTATCGCCTAAAAATTTACTTAAAAGCAGCCACGCCAGCTTGCGCCACTTCACGGTCTTGCTCCACCAAACCGCCGGAAACACCAATGGCACCCACAATTTCGCCGTTGGGATTTTTTATGGGGATGCCGCCGGGGAAAGAAATTAAACCGCCATTAGAAACTTCAATTTGATACAACGAACCGCCAGGTTGCGAAAGCTGCCCGATTGCACCAGATTCCATATCAAAAAAGCGGGCTGTTTTGGCTTTTTTAATCGAAATATCTACCGAACCTAACCAGGCATTGTCCATGCGGTGAAAGGCTTTTAAGTTTGCGCCGCCATCCACAATGGCAATGTTCATGGGTACGCCAATTTCTTTTGCTTTTTGTTTGGCAGCAGTTGATACAGCTTCTGCCTGTTCTAAGTTGATGTCCATTTTGTTTGTAGTTGATTTAAAAAAGTACTACAAATATTGTTAAACGTGTGTTTTATCTTTTATAGATTTAAAAGATGATTCGTAAGATATAACGATCAATTGTTTGCAATTATCTAACCTGATGTTGCAAAGCAAAAGATAAAAAGCTGCCATCAATAGCCAGTGCCAATGCTAAAATCAGGGCTGGCAAAAAGCCTTTAATTTCAAAACCATCAAAAAGCCAGTCAACAATTTTGATGATGATTGCAGTAACAATCAATCGCACAAAAAAAGATAATAACCATAGCGTAAGCAAATTTAGTGGGAAGCGAATTAAATAACCAATCGTGGCATTGAGCAAACCAATGACCAAAGCAACTAAGATTGCGGTTCCAAAATTGCGGATGATGATAGTTGGCAAAAAATGGGACAGCAGAAGGATCATGCCCGCATTCACCAATAATTCAATAATAAAGTGCATAAAATAAGATTTTTAAAATTTGTGTTTCAGTAATGGCTAAAGCTAAAAATTTTCGGCTAAAAATTTAACTACCCTAATTTTTATGTGGTAAAAGAAGCATCCGGTTTTTAATCTTTTCTCTACTTAAATAATAGTTTGAAAAAAATTGATTTTCAGTAGTTTATATTGTGCCAAAGGTTTTTCCAAACAAGGAGAGGCCAATCATGTTTGTTTAGAAACTTAACATCCTTAACATGAAAAAAATTAAACAAAGCTTTGCCGCAATTATCCTATTTGGTTTTATGCTGATTGCCTGCAAACAAAATGCAAACAAACAATTGGCCAAAACCTGGCAGGTAAGCGACATCAAAACAGCTGTAAAACTACCTGATTCGCTTAAAACTAAAATGCTGAACGGTTCGCAAATGATTTTTACTGCCGATGGACATTACAATACAGCCGGAGGGATTGGTGTAGATCAGGGAACTTATACTTTGGACAAAGACAACAAGAATTTGTCAACCATTTCATCTGCCGGAAAAACCAATCAGGTGTATACAATTGATGATTTATCGGATACGAAACTGGTTTTGAAAAACAGCGGCAACACGGTAACTTGTACAACTACAAAATAACAATTAAACAATAAACAAAATGGGATTATTTGATGAAGTAAACAAAGCTGTTGTAAACCAGCAACAGGTGAATGATTATACAACCATCTTGCAAGATGCAGGCATCACCATACCGGATTTAAAAGTATCCAACACAAACGGAACACTGACTGTTTCGGGCAAAGTTTCCGGTTCTGAAGATGCCGATCAAGCTGAAACCGCTTTAAAAGCAGCACCAGGCGTAACTTCTGTCATCAATTTGCTGGAGGTTGAAGACTTGACAGACCAGAATATTAAAATGCAAGTTGCCACGCAGGATTCTAACCTGAATATTCGTATCGGGCCGGGAACTGATTTTAGTATTGCCGGAAAAGCAGCGCACAATTCTACCGTGCAACTGATTAAAAAAATGTACAATGATTGGTATTATATCAAAACCGATCAAGGTATTGAAGGCTTCTGTTCCAAAGAGTTTTTGAAAAAAGTTTAACCAGGTTTGATCCAACTAAAAAGCCGTTTTACTTGCAAAGTAAAACGGCTTTTTGATTATTGATATTGAGTTTGATTGTAAAAATTAAGGCATAAAAGAAGCATTCAAATTTTTTTAATTTTCGCCGCGTTTCAATCCAAACTTCTCAATTTTACTATACAAGTGGCTGCGTTGGATGTCAATGTCGTCCGCAGTTTTGGATACATTCCAACCGTTTTTCTCCAACTTGAATTTGATGTATTCGCGCTCGGCAAAATCCTTATATTCCTGGAAATTTTTGAAATTATCAAAATCGGGCTGATGGCCGCCGCCGGTTTCTGCGTGTATCGCAACGGGCGCAGACGGATTGGCAAAAGCTTTCACATCGGCATCGGTAATTATTTTATCGCTTAAAATAATCAGCCGCTCAATCATGTTGCGCAGTTCGCGGATATTGCCGCTCCAGGGCAATGCTTTCAGCGCGTCCATTCCCGCTTCCGATACTTTTTTTACCGGCATGCCGTAATCGGTACAAATCTCCTCCAAAAAGCTTTTGGTCAGCAGCGGAATATCATCGCGGCGATCACAAAGCGGCGGCACATGGATCAAAATCACGCTTAAACGGTGGTATAAATCCATCCGGAAATTCCCGGCTTCAATCTCTTTCTGCAAATCTTTGTTGGTTGCCGCAATTACGCGCACATCTACATCAATTTCCTTTTCGCCGCCCACGCGGGCAATTTTATTTTCCTGCAAGGCACGCAGCACTTTGGCTTGGGCAGAAAGGCTCATATCGCCAATTTCATCCAAAAATAAAGTACCGCCGCTGGCCGATTCAAACTTGCCGATGCGCTGTTTTACTGCCGAAGTGAAAGAACCTTTTTCGTGTCCAAACAATTCACTTTCAATGAGTTCTGAAGGGATTGCGGCACAATTTACCTCAATTAAAGCAGCATTGGCACGGTTGGATTTTTCGTGCAGCCAGCGTGCTACCAGTTCTTTCCCGCTACCGTTGGCACCGGTTACCAGCACACGCGCTTCGGTTGGTGCCACGCGGTCTATCGTTTCTTTAATTTTACCAATCGCCTGGGATTCGCCCAAAATCTCGCGTGTTTTGGATGTTTTTTTCTTTAAAACTTTAGTTTCTGTTACCAGCAATCCTCGGTCTAAAGCGTTGCGGACGGTAATCAGCAACCGGTTCAGGTCTGGTGGTTTGCTGATAAAATCAAACGCACCTTTTCTGCTCGCTTCTACAGCTGTTTCTACCGTTCCGTGCCCGGAAATCATGATAAAAGGAAGATCAGGTTTGTAGTTTAAGCCTTCTGTCAGCACTTCCAGGCCGTCCATGCGGTTCATTTTGATATCACAGAGCACCAAACTATAGTCTCCTCTTTTAATCAGGCCCAATCCATCGGCACCATTATCCACATCATCTACCTGATAGTCTTCGTACTCCAAAATCTCCCGCAAGGTACTTCGTATCGCACGCTCATCATCTATAATCAAAATTTTTGACATCAGTTTTTATTGCTTAAAAGGAGTATGGTGATTTTGCCGCTAAGATAGGTTTTGCCCTCGAAAAGACAAACCCTTCTCCTGTGCAGGAAAAGGGTTTAATTTAAAAATCCGGATAGCAAACCTGTAAGCCGGGTTCTGTGCCTGATCGCTCAGGTTTCTGCCATTTATCTTGGATGATGATCGCCCATCACCTCCATCAGCCTACCCGTTCCGGCGTTGCGTGGCAACGAAAGCGGGCCGCTTCCTGTGTTGCCGGAACCTATTTGGCCTTTCAGCTCCTGAGGTTTACCGCAAGGCATGTTGCCATGCCAGGCCGTGCGCTCTTACCGCACGTTTTCACCCTTACCCCGATAAATCGGGGCGGTTTATTTTCTGTGGCACTTGCTGTCGCCCATCCGGATGGCGCCTTCCCGTTAGGAAGCAGGATGCCCTACGCTGCCCGGACTTTCCTCCCCGAAGGAAAACCTTGCGGAGCGGCAGAACGTTTTGCTTGAGGCGAAGATAGGGATTTTTCCAGTTTCCAGTTGTGGGTTGTAAGTGGCAGGTTCTTCTTTGATAGCATACACCCAGAACTCGGAACTGGTAACTAACAACTTGTAACCAACGAAAACAAATCAATTTTCAGTGAGTTAATAAGTTTCAACCCGATAAAAAACGTTATGAAAAAATACAACCATTACCTGTTGATTGCTGCTTCTGTTTTCGTGGTTTCCTGCGGACAAAGTGATGCTAAAAAAGAAGCTGCACAAAAAGTTGCCCTGGCCGATACCACCAAAACCACTGACATTTTGCAGGTAGATACCAAAGATGCCGGTTTTGTAAACGATGCAACACAGGGCGGGATGCTGGAAGTACAAATGGGCCAGCTGGCGCAACGCAATGCTTTGAACCAAAAAGTGAAAGAATTTGGGGCGATGATGGTGAAAGATCATCAGAAAGCAGATGCGGAATTAAAAAGTATTGCTTCCGGCAAAAAACTAAACGTTCCGTCGGCTTTGGGCAAAGAATTGCAGGACCGCGTAGATTCTGTCAGTTTGCAAAGCAGTGCCGGTTTTGATTTGAAGTATATGGATATTATGGTAGCCGCACACAAAAAAGATGTGGCCGATTTTGAAAAAGCCACCACCACTTTAACAGATCCGGATTTGAAAGCTTTTGCGGTAAAAACGTTGCCAACTTTAAAAATGCACTTATCTGCTGCAGAAACTTTGGATAATTCGCTCAACAAAAAAAATACAGCGCAGAATAATAAAATGTAGTTGCCAATTTTGAGTCGATAAAAACAGTATCCGCTTAAAATTTTAAAAGCCGGATTTTTCAGAGAAAACATTTATTTGTGTTCTGCGGAAATCCGGCTTTATTTTTTTAGTTAATTTTATTGCAGATATAGAAGGTGTTTAAACTTTTTTTCTGGCGCTCTTTTTTTTGGTTGATGCTTCTTTTATCACCTAAAAATTTGGCTCTTGGGTTTTGATTTATTGAAATGAATGCAAACACCAATTTTTACCCGGTAAAAGAAGCATGGGTATTTTTTTTATTCTTCAAATTTAAACGGAGCTTAAAAGTTTAAACAACTTCATAGGAATAATCGAAAGTCACATTCAAAAACAACTGATCAGATACTGTTTTTATCGACCTAAAACCATCAGCATAAAAATAAATTACTAATATTTTTAGTAAAAACTAAATTTAATATCTACCTTTAGTAAAAATTGACCAGCATGAAAACACAGAAAAAAGTAGTTTTAACGGGAAGTAAAAGGTTGGCCCCGGCTTCTGCAAACCTTGAAAAAGCAAACCCGGAAACGTTTATAGAAGTAACGGTCCGGATCCGCAGAAAAAAATCTTTGGATGAAGCATTGGCTACCGGAGAACGCATCAGCCGCGAAGATTATGAAAAAGAATTTGGTGCTTCGCAAGCGGATTCTGATGTGGTGGAAGCTTATGCGCACGATCATCATTTGAGCACCGTAGCTGTGGAACCGGCGCGGAGAAGTGTGATTTTGAAGGGGAAGATCAGCGATTTTGAGGAAGCTTTTGGCGTTGACCTGCATGAAACAAAAAACGAAACAGGATTGGCTTTTCGGGTCCGTACAGGCGAAATCCACGTTCCCGAAAACCTGAAAGATATTATTACCGGTATGTTTGGGTTTGATGAACGCCAAATTGCGCGGCCCATGTTTCAGGTTTATATACCGGATACTAAAATTGTAAGTCACGCGGCTTCAGCATCTTACACCGGCGATCAGCTGGCCAAAATATATGGTTTCCCAACAGGCGTAACCGGCAAAGGCCAGTGTATCGCTATTATTGAACTGGGCGGCGGCTATAAAACAACCGACATCACTAATTATTTTAAAGGTTTGGGTATCAAAAAACCGGTGGTAAAAGCAGTATCAATTGATGGCGGCAAAAACGCGCCAACCACGGCAAACAGTGCTGACGGTGAGGTTTTGCTGGATATTGAAGTGGCAGGGGCTGTGGCACCGGAAGCAACTTTGGTGGTTTATTTTGCGCCAAATACGGATCAGGGTTTCCTGGATGCCATCACCAAAGCGGTGCACGATACTACCAACAAACCTTCTGTGGTTTCTATCAGCTGGGGCGCAGCGGAGGTGAACTGGACACAGCAGGCGATGACCAATTTTAACGAAACTTTTAAGGCGGCTGCTTTGCTGGGCGTTACCATTTGTGTGGCCGCAGGTGATAATGGTTCCAGTGATGGTGTAACGGATGGAAACGTGCATGTGGATTTTCCGGCTTCCAGTCCGTATGTGCTTGCTTGCGGCGGCACCAAATTAGTAACGGATGGCAGCGGCACAATCGTTTCAGAAACGGTTTGGCACGCGGCCAGCAATTCGGCAACGGGCGGCGGCGTGAGTGATTTCTTCACATTGCCTGATTATCAGGCTAATGCAAATGTGCCGGTTTCGTTAAACACCACATTTAAAGGCAGGGGCGTACCGGATGTGGCCGGAGATGCCGATCCGAGTACCGGTTACAAAGTTTTGGTGGATGGGCAGCAGCTTGTATTTGGCGGCACAAGCGCAGTTGCACCGCTGATGGCCGGTTTGATCGCGCTTATTAATCAGCAAAAAGGAACAGCTGCGGGTTTTATCAACCCAACTTTGTACGCCACACCAAATTTATGCCGGGACATTACCAGCGGCGACAACAAAACGACCAAAACCAATACCGGTTATGCTGCCGGAAAAGGCTGGGATGCCTGCACCGGTTGGGGCGTATTGTCTAAGTTGCCTTAGGTTTTAGGTGGATAAAAACAGCATCTGAAATTTGGGTTTTGTCATTTCCTTTAGATTAGCAAATCACAAACATTGACAGTTATTATTGTTGTTGAAGCTTTGTTTTTGCTTTTTTTTCTTTGTTAATAACTGCGATTTTTGTGGAAAAGCCAACAACGGTAAAG
>JAABUS010001371.1_pt1 | contig 53637 bp, 43 predicted proteins | sample 5560161 | NCBI WGS metagenome assembly JAABUS01 (sample SAMN10711885, study PRJNA513376) | rock metagenome | isolation source: Antarctica rocks | place: Antarctica: Victoria Land, Trio Nunatak nord | collected 2016-01-04 | reverse complement strand
TCTGATACATCTTTAAGGCCTAAATAATCCTTTACTCCTTCATATGTTAATGCGGTATATAAATGAGAGAAGTATAATCGAGTTCCAATGATATCAGATTTATCAAAAACTTTTTTATGTTCAGCTTGATCTATAACCATTAAACCCTGGAATAGTTTCTGAACTGTTTTATGTGTGTCTCCAATTTGAACTGCTATATCATTAAGAGGAATATTAAAGTCTTTATGTATTTGAGCTATATATTGAGCCTTCGCATAACTTCCCCATTTTGCAGGCCCGTTTATATGCTTAAATCCTATGTATTTCCACGCTTCCTCTCTTGTATCAACTTTAATAACCGGCAATTTTTCTATTTCCTTTCTTATATCATTGGGGATGTTAATATTTGCAAAAGAAATGCTATAATCTTCTAAAATATTTGGCTTCAGAATTGCCTTTACCGCTCCAAGGCGTCTATTGCCTTCTATTACAACTAATGAAGGGGTGCGTTTTATTTTTTCTGTAACAACTATTAAAGGCTCATGATTGAAAAAGCCGCTGGAAGCAATTGATAAAATAATTTCTTCAACCGACATCGTTTCCCATAATATTTTCAGTATTTCTTCTTCCGGGGTATTACTGTCTAAATTGAATTCAGCTAAACGAGGATTTTTATAATCGAAATGCAAGTCATCAGTTTTAGCAAATTCTATATCATACTTATTCATGACTCTTATTTTGTTATAGCCAATTTTAATTTGTTTTTTCTTATTAATAATTCTTCGGGAATTCTCAAATTGTCTGAAAATATTAATAGTTCAGTTGCTTGTTTTTTGTCCTGCAAACTATAATTGAGATTAAAGTTCGCTTTTCTAAAATCAGAATACATTTTTTTAATAGGTTCAGCATTGTCGTATGAAACCAACCAATAATTTAATTTGCTTTCTTTTAAAACAGATGATAAATAAACATGTTGGTTATGAGTATAATTATTTAAATACAAATCTCTGCCTTTATTATAATAGGGTGGATCTAAGTAGAAAAAAGATTTTGAATTACTGCAAATAGATAAGTTTTTTAAAAATGATTCTGTTGTACAATTATGTAATTCAATTGAGCGGGCTTTTGTTGCAATATACCTAATCCTATTTTTTAAATCTTCTTTATTAAAACGTGCGTCTATCAAATAATCTCCTTTTTGATCCATTCCACCAATAGGCCCCGCTTTATGCAAAATCCCCGATCTGTTTGTTCTATTTAAGTAAAAGGTTGCAAATCCTACATCAGTAATTTTTTCATTTAAGGCATTGTCGTAAATAGATTTATATTTTTTCCACTCTTCGATTGAAAGAATGCAATCATCTATAAGATTTATAAAATTTTTTGTATCGTATAAAATTGAATACCAAAAAGAATAAATCCTATAATCAGCATCATTGATTACTATTTTTTTTACAGTTCTATTAAATAGTAATCGTAAAGCAGCTCCGGCACCTCCTGCATAGAGCTCATAATAGATACCTCCCCGAAGATTGTTTATAGTAATGACATCAGTTAAAAAATCTCCTAACAAACCCTTTCCTCCAGGGTACCGTAAAGGACTAAAACCGTAATGGAACATGTATAGTTAAGAGTTGATTTTATAAAGTAAAAGTATTTAAAATAGTGTATAATCTTACTTTTGTTACTTTTTAAAGCGCTTTGATATGGTTATCAAAAGCTTATTTAGTTTATAATTCTTAGGAAGCTACTTTTCCAATTGCAAAACCTTAATGGCAGATCGATGTTTTGCATCATGATAAATTCTTATAGTTGCGGGTGCAAAATCCTTTTCCTCTGCATTAGCAATAGTCATAAACTTTTGCGGATTTCTGTCAACGAGGGGAAACCAACTGCTTTGTATCTGCACCATTATTTTATGTCCTTTTTTAAAACAATGTGCAATATCATTCAACTGATAAGTGACTTTGGTTATTTTACCCGGAATAAAAGGTTCAGGGTTTGAAAAACTATTCCTGAATTTCCCTCTTAAAACTTCTGCTCTCACCAGGCGTTGCAATCCTGCTATATTTTTTCCGTTTTCATTTGCTTCATCAGGCAACACATCTATAAGCTTGACAATAAAATCAGCATCTGTAGCAGAGACGCTTACATATAAATCTGCTGTAACGGGCCCTGTTAGGGTGACATCTTTTTGTAAAACAGTGCTTTGATAACTTAACACATCTTTTCGTTGTGATGCAAATCGCTGATCGGCTATCATGTATTCATTATCACGGTTAGGCTTATTTGTATTAATATAAGGAACAGGTTTTGAAGGGTCTGATACATATTGATCATTGCCTGAAGTCGAAGTTTTTTTAAAAGATAAAATTTTATTATTACCTAATATCCATGTGACAGATTCGGCATTTTTTGGAGGCCATGCAGAATATTCTCTCCATTGATTAGTTCCTGTTTCAAAAACGGTAGCTTCTGCTGCATTATAAGTTCCTTTTCCCTGTAAATAGTAATCAAAAAAATCATGCTCAAGTTTCTGAAAGTATTCGCTGGTATTTGACTGGAAGTCATACGTTCCTAAATTACTCCATTTTTCACGTGCCCATGCTCCATGTGTCCAGGGACCCATTATAATACGATTGTTATTTTTTACATTTTTGTTTTCTATCGCTTCATAAGTTTTTAAGGCTCCAAACAAATCTTCAGCATCAAACCATCCTCCTGCAACCAACACTGCTGGTTTTATATTGTGTAAATGTGTGCGTATGTCTCTTGCCTGCCAGTATTCGTCTTTTGTCTGGTGCTGCAAGTACTCGTTCCAGATTTTGCTTTTGTTATTAAAGCATACCTCGTTAGCATTCTTTATACTTCCCAATTTTAAAAAATCAACATATGCGTTAGAGATTAGCTGATCGCAAATAGCAGGATATGCTGTCCACGCAGTATCTCTTGGGTAGTCAAAATCATTCATAAAACTATAATTATCCATTAAGAAAAAAGCCCCGCGATGATATGCATCATCACCTTCAAACTCATCGGTTACAGGCGCCTGCGGTGATACCGCTTTTAAAGCAGGATGAGCGCCGGGAAGTGAGGCAGTTGCATAAAAGCCGGGATAAGAAATACCATAAATGCCTGCCTTTCCATTGTTGTTTTTGATGTTTTTTAGCAACCATTCAATTGTGTCGTAGGTATCGCTGCTTTCATCTACATCTTTATCTGATCTTTTATTTTCAATATGAGGTGTCATCTCTTCAAACTTTCCTTCACTCATATATCTTCCTCTCACATCCTGGTAGACATAGATGTAAGTTTCATTGTTAAATAATTTGCCTGGTCCTAATTGTTTCCTGTAATTATTTTCTCCATAAGGGCGGCATGAGTAAGGAGTTCTTTCCATAAGAATCGGAAACTTGCCAGATGCATTATCAGGGAAATAAATCGCAGTAAAAAGCTTAGTACCATCTCTCATCGGTATCATTCTTTCTATCTTTGTAAAGCTGATTTTTACAGGGTTTGCACATAGAAACAGCGATATATTTAGCAGCAATAAAAATGAAATGATGTATTTCATAAGTATAAATAACTAATAAAAGTAAGTTATAATGATACAAATAAAATTAAATGGTTCTTCAATATAATCAGTTCATTAGCCTTTAGGGCTGTTAACCTTATTAGAAAAAGTATATCAACGTCAGCTAAAACCCTTATTACTTTTAATGATGAGAAAGCGCTGCATCAGTTGAAGGTAATAAGGTTATGATTGATTATCCCTTCCACTATTTCTACTAAGGTTCAATACCCGCGTTATTATAATCTCATTTTGAAATCCACTAACCAGATCGAAGAACCAATTATGCTAATTCGATATTCGGATCCCAAAATACTTTTTCAAAATTTAGTATTTTATCATTTTCAACCTGTATTCCTTCTTTTTGCAAAAGTTCTTCCATAAGTGTCGGCGTTGTAAAATGAGCCTTACCAGATAACATTCCGTTTCTGTTCACTACACGTTGGGCAGGCACTTTTGGTCTTACATGAAAACTTGAATTCATTGCGTAGCCAACCATTCTTGCAGAGGATTTTGTGCCCAGATAATTTGCAATCGCTCCATAAGTTGTTACCCTTCCTTCAGGTATTTGTCTTACAACATCCCAGACATTTTCAAAAAAAGTATAGTTTTTACTGTTATCAGCAACCGGAAGTTCTGAAGACGTCTTATTTTGTCTCATTTTGTACCTTAACTTATTCTAAAGAACGGTTAATAAATTTGATAAGCGGCATCAGCGCTGTAAAAGCAGATAGAATTTTTTGCAGCAAATCTTCTGAAACGAGATTATCATCAGTAAGTGTTTGTATTGCAACCAAACTTTTCAATTTTAAATATTCAATTGCAGGATTATCTTTTTCATAGCCTTTTGGTTCACGGCTCAATTTAAATTCACCCTCGGCGAGATCGCCATATATTTTTTTAAAATCTTTTTGATCGATGATACGATGAAACTCGTCCCAGCTATAATCAATTTCCTGTCTTATTTTTTTAAGTTGCGCTGCTTCAGGCATCCAGATGCCGCCGCCGGCCATACTTTTATTTCCCGGCTCTAAGTGCAAATAGTATCCTGCAAAACCAGATTTTTTACCTCCCCTGTCAAAGCTTGCACCCATGTGAGGCTTGTAAGGAGTTTTATCTTTGCTAAATCTGATATCGCGGTATTGGCGGAAAATACAATCTTTTGCCTGCAGCGGTGTTATATCAGAATCAACTTTTCCAAAAGATGTTATTATATCTGTTACCAGCTTTTCAAAATCGTCTTTCGCTTCATTGAACAAATGCCTGTTTTCTTCAAACCAGGGTTTGTTGTTATTTTTTTGAAGCTTTTTTATATAATTAAGCGTAGAGGATTGCAACATGTATTTGCTTTATAATTAACAAAGCAACAAATAATTTAGACAAAGAGTTGTTTTATACACAAATAATGCTGTAAACAGCTTAGTGTTATTTTACTATCTTTATAAAAATGAATTTTGAATGATTATTTTAGAAGATTCATATATCAAAGCTACTGGATATACTGAAGCAGAGTTAAAGCTTGAAATAGCTGTTATGCTTTTTGAAAAGGAAAAGTTTTCTCTCCGAAAAGCTGCCGCCATGGCCGATCAGCATTGGCTTGACTTTCTGAAAGAATTAGATAAGCGCAATATCGCACTGCATTATGATGAAACACTTCTCTAAACAGCGATATGATAGTAGTTGCTGATACATCTCCTATAACAGCATTATTACATATAAAGCATATACACCTGCTGAATATATTATATGGGCAAATAGTTATTCCTTTAACAGTGGCAGCCGAATCGAACACTTTGATTTCATTTGGCTATGATGTATCTTTTTTGCAACAGAAAGATACATCATAGTATTCGGAAGGTTGCAGATATCCTTTTTGTAAAAGATTTAAGTGAACAACTTGACCCAGGAGAAGCTGAAGCTATTGCATTGGCAAAAGAGTTAAAAGCAGGATTATTATTAATTGATGAAAAATAGGAACTCAATTTGACCATGCGCAAGGTATTTCTTGTAAAGGTGTTGTTGGTATTTTGATTGAAGCCAAAAAAGAAGGTTTAATACCAATCTTAAAGCCTTTGCTTGATGACCTTATTATTAATTTAAAGTTTCGTTTGTCAGAGAAAATTTATTTGCTTGCATTAGAGAAAGCAGGTGAACAAAAAAATAAATGAAAGTCTATAGTCCTGAAGCCAGATTGTTAATCGGCCTTGTACCAAATAAGTTTTACTTATAATTATAATTATAATTATAAGTATGGCACATTCACTAACTCCAAAAAATCATCTTCACTGATAATTTTAATCGTATTTATTTTTTTAGCCTTTTCAAATTTACTTCCTGCATCTTCACCCACAACAAGATAATTTAATTTACTGCTTACACTTCCCAATATTTTTCCGCCGTGTTGCTCGACCAATTCTTCTGCTTCACTTCGTTTTAGTTTATTGAGTGTTCCGGTAAATAAGAAAGTTTGCCTATACAATCCTCCTTCAATTATTGCATCATTTTTCTTATTAGTCATCTCAACACCTAATTTTTCCAATTGCTGGAGTATCTCAATGTTTTGTTCATTCTGGAAAAAAGTATGAACACTTTTTGCAACCTTTACCCCGATATCTTCAAGTGTCTGCAGTTTTTCTTCAGAGTAGTCTTTCAAATCAATAAGGTGATGAATTGAATTCGCCAGCACCTTTGCAGTGGTTTCACCCACATAACGAATACCAAGTGCAAAGATCAACCGGTTAAGGGGTTGGTGTTTAGACTCTTCGATAGCGACTTGCAAATTTTCAATTGACTTTTTACCGAAGCCTGCCATTTTACTTATGGCTGCAAAATCAAGTGTATATATACCCGGAATATCTTTCAGCAATCCTAAGTCGTAAAACTTTCTCACGTTGGCTTCTCCAAGGCTCCTGATGTCCATCGCATCTTTACTTACATAGTGTATCATTCTTTCAACTACTTGTGCAGGGCACTCTATGTTTATGCAGCGCCATGCAGCTTCGCCTTCTTCTTTATATAATTCACTATTGCAAACAGGACACTCTTGTGGATACGTGATTTCTGTTTCACTTCCATCTCTTACCTCTGCGAGCGATTTTACAATATATGGGATAACATCACCTGCACGTTCCACCAGAACTGTATCGCCTATTCTCAAATCTTTTTCTCTTATCACATCTTCATTAAACAAAGAAACAGATGCCACAGTAACACCGCTTATAAACACCGGATCAATCTTAGCAACAGGTGTAATAGCACCTGTTCTTCCAACCTGGAATTCTACGTTGCGCAGCTTGCTTGTTGCTTGCCGTGCTTTAAACTTATAGGCAATTGCCCAACGCGGATGATGGGTAGTCATTCCCATTTTATCCTGCAGGTCAAGATTGTTTACCTTTATGACCATCCCGTCAATTTCGTAAGCAAGCTCGTTTCTTTTTTCTTCAAATTCTTTACAGTAATCAATTACTGCGTGTATGCCTTTCAGCACTTTTAACTCATTTACCGGGCTTCTGAAACCCACATTCCATAACATTTGTAAGATTCCTGAATGTGTATGCAGCATCGCTTCGTTTTCCGGTGCAGCGGGCTCTGCGGTTTTTGAATAATAACTTACATTATATAAAAAAGCCTCCAGTTTGCGGCGACCGACCTCTTTCGGATCTTTCATGCGCAGACTCCCTGATGCAGCATTTCTGGGGTTAGCAAGGGGAGCAATATTTTGTTCGGATAATTGAGCATTATATTGTTGAAAGGCTTTTTTTGACATCATTATTTCGCCTCGTATTTCTATCTGCTGTATTCCATATTTTGAAAAAGATGCAGTCAGCGGAATGGAACGGATTTGTTTAATATTGGTGGTGATATCATCGCCTTCCATACCATTGCCTCTTGTTGCTGCCCTCGTTATGTGGTCGTTTTCGTAAATAAGTGAAATGCTTGCCCCGTCAAATTTTGGTTCAATACAATATTCCAGTTCGTCTTTTTTGGCAACTTCCTTAGCCTTTCTTTCCCAATCAAAAAGGTCTTCGGCATTGTAACTGTTTTCAAGGCTAAGCATAGGCACCAGATGAGCGACAGTTTTAAACGAAGCATTCAGGCTGCTGCCAACTCTTTGGGTAGGAGAGTCAACGGTAATAAGTTCAGGGTTTGCTGTCTCTATCTTTTCAAGTAACTTATACAACTGATCATATTCTGAATCCGTTATAAGCGGATCATTCAAAACATAATAACGATACTCATGAAACTGAAGCACTCTGCGGAGGTTCTCAACAATCTCAAAAGCCTTTTCAGTATGTTTTTTATCCGCTAATTCCTTAGTAAGTTTTTGCAGTTCTGTTATCTGTTCTTTGGAATACATAGTTTGATATTGGAGATAAAGTTAGGCAGAAAGAGAAGGGGGGAGAAATGGGAACGATTTATAGGAAAGGTTTAAGGCAATAAAAGAATCAATTGACGGAAGGAGAGCATTTTAAATCTTTCAGTTATTTCTATGAAAAGTGGCCATGTCCTTTTATCTTCAATAGTACAAAATTTAAATATTTCTTCCTTTTGCCGATACCTCTATGTTTTCCCTTATTGAATCTGCAATTACATCATACCAAGGAATATTTTCGGCTATAGGATCAAGTATACTTTTAATTTCATCTTGGGTTAATTTTCTGTTCAGAGTTTCTTTTGCAACTGTTTGAATATCCTGAACATTAAGTGAATAAATAATTTTTTATATTTTAAAGATAAAATCTATTTTCCCGATGCCATGTAATGGCATTGCAATGTGGATAAAGTTCGTTACTCTTTGGTAAATTAATTTTTGAGATTCTGCTTGAAAAATTTCTGAGAAAATCATATTCTCCAAATCTGCCAAAATTAGAAGGTAAATTAATTATTTGTCTTGATACCACAATTGTGTAATCGTCTTGTAATGTAAACCACCCCACGTCAAAGGCCCAATGATGCAATCGGCATAAAGCTATTCCATTCCAAATGTCGTCTTTACCCTTGGAACTGCTGGGAACTATGTGTGCCGCTTCGACTTCCCACAATAAGGTATCTGGTGAATGAATTTTCATTCCACAAAATGCACAACTATAATCATATGTTTCAATAATTGCTTGGCGAAAACCTCGTGTTCTTATTGCTGATTCTCGAGTTATTTTGACAAGTTTCTTTTCTCTATCTAATGGATTATAGTCTTCAGGTCTTGGAGTTTCTAAAAGTCTTTTTACGATTTTTTGAACTTCAAAAGATTTAGTTGGCAGAATTTCTTTATAGGTTTTTGGAATTTTTAATATTTCTAACACCTCATCATATCCGCTTTCTGTAAGCATCCATTCTTTTCTATTAGTAATTTGAAGGGTTACAGTTGGTCTTGAAATTAGTCTTTGTTTCGCTAATGAATCTGCAGCACGAAATAAAAGCCGATGCCAAAGAAAAGATTTTTTTACTCTATTTTCTTTTTTATAGATCGTTTCTAAGAAAGCTGTTCTTTGGATCTCATTCAAATTAAATTGATTAGCTATTTCAGTTACAATTTCTTCTCCCGAACCAAATTCTTTTATTACTCCGTTATGCTTAAATAAAGTTTTGAGTAACTCTTGTTCAACCTCTTTTCGAGTAGGCATTTTAAAATCTTCAAGCATTTTTCTTTCGTAACTCATCAGATGGTTTCAATCTTTGTTCTATTGTAAAAGCTTTAAAATGTTTATTATAATCCAATAGGAGTTTTTTTCTCATGTATTTACACAAATATAAGCGTTTTGTGAAATGACAAAATACTTAGTAAAAAGAAATTATGTCAAGGTGAATATGATATGAACAATTTAATCACAACTATTCTTAGCCTAAGTTTATCTAAGCCCCTTTAGGGGTTGGGGTTCTCAGGCTTAAACAAAACTGCATCTGCCACTACAGTTCCATCAGCATCTTTATTAGATATTTTTACAAAATTTCCCGAACCTTTCTTTAAATAAAAACGACCTAAAGGAATCCATTCACCTGATGTCTGACCTTCTACTTTTATATCAGATTTTTTAATAACAATTTGCTTTTCTTCACCTCCATTATAAATTGTTAATAAAGTTTTTGAAGCAGCATTTTTATAACCTGGTAAAAAGTATGAATAAACATTATAATAACCTGTTTTATTGATAGCAGGAATAAATTTCACCCACTTTTTCTTGCCTGTATTTTCTTCACTGTAAAATATAGAAGGACCGTAGCCTGTGTATTGTTGTGTTAACCATTCACCTTGCACTTGTATGTGTTCCTTTTCGTTATTGTCAATTACTATTTCAGGAGTACTTCCATCCGCAAGCGGATTATTTTTGAGTATTGCCTGTACTTTTTTTACATCAACATTCTGAACAGAAGTTTTTGATTCTATTGCCTCAACTGCAGCTACAGCAGCAGATTGCGCAAGAACCATAAACACCGGCTCCATGCGTATAGAACCATACGCTATATGACTGGCAGATAAGCAAACAGGCACTACCAAATTTGTACATTCATTTGCCTTAGGAACAATAGAGCGATAAGATATTGGAAGGTCCGAACCCTCCTATCTGCACGTCACCTTCATTTTTGACCATGCCGTTTACAACTAACCTTTCACAATTATGTGAATCCATGGTATAAGCTGCCATCCCAATACCATCTGTTGCCACTTCTTTTCCTTCACAATTTGCCTGGGTCATTACATAATCACTGATCATTCTCCGTGCTTCTCTTACATACATCTGCGGAGACCAATTACCATTATCTTTATATTCATCTTTAGGATAACCCCATTTCAACATCTCCTGCCGCAGATGCTCCGGCATTCTGTTATCATAACCAATAAAATAAAGCAATCCTTTTGTATAATCTTTGAGGTCGTGTATAAATTGTTTTCGTATTTTATAATCAGCTTCAGGATAATTGTAATTCATTCCAATCATATCTGTAGAAAAAGCGCCGTTATTATTAATATCTGTCTTACGGTTAGGAAGCAGGCTGAAGTTTAAAATTTGTTCCAGTTGACTTGCAGGCTTTTTTGCCAACACCCTTAGCAAAAGTTCATATTTAGAAGAGTCATAATTGCCGGGTCTTGTAATGGGTAATAAGTTATTGGTACTGTCCGTAAGACAAATTCTGAAATTATATGCCTGAACTTTTATCACCTGTTCCCTTTGGCAATAACGTGTCGCTGCTTATTCCCCACAATAGTCCACTTTGAGGATTGCTAGGAATTTTTTAAGGGTCAACTCCATCCGGAAACTGGTGCTTATCGCGTAGCTGAACTCCATTATAAGTTTCATGATATAAACTGTTGGCTTCTCTCCCTATGATATAACTAACTCCTGCCTTTGCCATAAGGTCTCCTTCATAGCTGCAGTCAATAAACATTTTAGCCTCAACTTTATAAGAAAGTTTGCTATTGATATTTTCCAGTTCAATTGAATTAATTTTTCCATTTTCTTTTTTTACAGAATGCAGCCGACTTTCATAAAGCACTTGTATTTTGACTGATTTTATATACTTTTTAAAAATATTTTCTGCAATATGAGGCTCAAATATCCATGATTCAACTTTTCCGTAATGCTTTCCGAGGTTGCGGTAAAAATTGAGACTAAGACCCGTTACTGCATATTTATTGCCAATGTCTGTATAGCCTAATCCTCCTGTGGTTAATCCACCAAGGTGTTTTCCAGGCTCTATAAGTAATACTGATTTTCCTGATTTCTTTACGGTATAAGCTGCTATCGCTCCGGCTGAAGTACCTCCATATACACAAACGTCTGCTTTAATTACAGGTTGTGCAATTGCTATAAAAGAAGTAACGATGATACATATAATTAGAAGAATTTTTTTCATTACCTTATTCGATATTGATTTAACTGCTTAAAGAATTATTCAACATGTAAGGTTGTTTATTTTTTTGTTACAAAACTGCTCACCTAAAAAAATCCCCTCAACTTTAGAATGCGTTTAACGAGATGTAAAAGCTTTATACTTGAATACCTAAAATAAACAGTATTAAAGAAATTAAAAAAAGTACGTTTTTCAAAGGGATTAAAAAACCATACTTTTATTGTTTAAAAATCACACTCCTTTTAGACATTATTTAACGTAAAAGCTGCATTTATGAGAATAATTATTACGCTCTTCTTTTTAGTATTTTTTATAAGTTCTAAAAGTCAGCTTCTCACATGGTCTCCTGATTTTATACAGGAATCTTCTGACCCTATAGAAATTACAGTTGATGCAACAAAAGGTAATCAGGGTTTAAAAGATTATGCCGCTACATCTGATGTGTTTGTACATACAGGAGTGATTACCAACTACAGCGTAAATGCCGGAGACTGGAAGCATGTAAAGTATGCTGACTTTAATTCGCCCTCCCCAACAGTTCAATGTGTCTATTTAGGAAATAATAAATGGAAATATACTATTACCGGGGGGTTAAGAGCCTACTATGGTGTAACTGATGCTTCTGAAAAAATATTAAAGATTGCAATTCTTTTCAGAAATGGTGCAGGGACACAAAAACAGGCAAATGCCGATGAAAGCGATATGTATATTCCGGTTTACGAAGCTGGTTTAAATGTCAGGTTAGATGAACCATTTGAAGAACCGAAATATATTCCGGTTACTGAACCTATGAATAAAAATGTTGGAGACAATATCTCATTAACTGCAAAGTCAAGTCAGACCGCTGCTTTGAAATTATATTTTAATGGAACACTGGTTGGAAGCACTGCTGCGGATACCACTTCCATAAGCGCCACCGGTATGGTTAGCAATCCTGGTACACAAACAATTATTGCAGAAGCGGCAACCGCAACTGAAACCAAATATGATACCATTACATTTTTAGTTACGCCTCCTGTTACAGTTGCTCCTTTGCCTGCGGGTGTAAAAGACGGAATAAACTACGAACCCGGAGATACTTCTGTTACATTAGTTCTTTTCGCTCCTTATAAAAGCCGTGTTGCTCTACTTGGCGATTTTAATAACTGGACAGAAATCATTCAGCACCAGATGAACAGAACACCTGACAGTACCCGTTATTGGATCAGGATAACCGGATTAACTGCCGGAACAGAATATGCTTATCAATATCTGATAGACGGAACTCTGAAAGTGGCAGATTATATGACAGAAAAAGTTTTAGACCCAAGCAATGATCAATATATTCCTGCTGCTACTTATCCAGGTTTGAAGCCTTATCCTGCAGGTAAAACAACCGGGATTGTGAGTGTTTTACAAACTGCAAAACCACTGTACAACTGGCAGATTACCAACTTTACAAGACCTGATAAAAGAAACCTGATTATTTATGAATTACTGGTAAGAGATTTTGTTGCAGCTCAAAACTGGCAAACTGTAAAAGATTCAATTGCCTATTTAAAAAGGCTTGGTGTAAATGCGATAGAAGTAATGCCTTTTAATGAATTTGAAGGAAACAATAGCTGGGGCTATAATCCCAATTTTTATTTTGCTCCTGATAAAGCTTACGGCACTGAAGATGCATTAAAAGCATTTATTGATGAATGTCACAGGCAGGGAATAGCAGTGATAATGGATATGGTTTTGAATCACTCATTTGGTTCTTCGACTATGGTGCAAATGTATTTTGATGGAACAAACAATGTACCTGCAGCCAATAATCCCTGGTTCAATCAATATCCGACTCATGCTTTTAATGTAGGCTACCAGTTTAATCAAGAAAGCCCTGCAACAAAAGATTTCAGACAAAAGGTACTTGCTCATTGGCTTGCTGATTATCATATTGATGGGTATCGTTTCGATTTGGCAAAAGGCTTTACACAAAAAAGAACCTGCGACGCGACAGGAAATAATTGTGATGTAAATGCATGGGGCGTTTATGATCAAAGCCGTGTCAATATTTGGGATACGATTTATAATCAGCAGCAGCAAATATCTCCAGGCAGTTACTGCATTCTTGAGATGTTTGCAGATAACAGTGAAGAAATAGTATATGCAAATAATGGAATGTTGCTTTGGGGAAATGCAAACTACAATTACAATGAGGCTACCATGGGGTACCTGACAAATTCAAATTTCGAATATGGTATTTATACAAAACGCGGTTGGACTCAACCTAATTTAGTTACTTACCAGGAAAGCCATGATGAAGAAAGATTAATGTTTAAGAATGTCAGTTATGGTAATTCATCCGGTGCTTACAATGTTAAGGATACTGCCACAGCTTTGAAGCGTAATGAAATGGCAACCGCTTTCTGGGCTGTAACACCTGCTCCTAAAATGTTGTGGCAGTTTGGCGAATTGGGCTACCATTATTCCATCAATACCTGTGAGGATGGTACAATCAATAGTAATTGCAAAACCAATCCTAAACCTATTCGCTGGGATTATTTGAGTAATCCAAACCGCTTGGCTTTACATGATGTTTATGCTAAATTATTTAAGCTTCGCAATGTTTCTAATTACTTACCCACTTTCGTAACCAATGATGTAGCCGATAGTTTAAATGGCGGCTTTAAATGGTTAAAAGTAAATTCCGATTCTTTGAAAATAATGGTAATCGGCAATTTTGATGTTGTTGCTGCTACAGGCACAGTGACCTTTCAAAATGCAGGAACATGGTACAACTATCTTTCAGGAGGAACAAGGACAGCTACCGGTACTGCGGAAAGTATAACACTTCAGCCGGGAGAATATTATGTGTATGTAAACAGAAATGCAGACAGTTTATTAAATGTCCTTCCATTGAAACTTTTGTCATTTACCGGCAGGCGAAACAGTGGTGATATTTCTCTTACCTGGGCAACTTCAAATGAAGTTAATGTAAAACATTTCCTTATTGAACGTTCATTTAATGGTGTTCAATTTGCTAGCATAAGCACCATTTCAGCAAGAAATACCTCAAATAGTCAGCTTACTTATAATTATGCAGATAAAGATCCTCGTGCTGTTAAAAGTGATAAGAAAATATATTACAGGTTAAAGATGGTTGACAAAGATGGTAAGTACACTTATTCAAATATTGCCGTAATTAATTCTTCTGCATCAGCAAAAAGCTTATCCTTATATCCTAACCCGGTAAAGGGATCACAGGTGTTTGTATCATTAAATGAATCTGGTTCTTCAAACATATACATCAAAATAGAAGATGTAACCGGAAGGGTGTATAGCAAATATGTTTTGAGGAATAATTCAAATTCTGCAATTCCCGTAGATGTAAAACGCCTTAGAAATGGAACTTATGTGATAAAGGTAGAAACATCTAACAAATCTTTTCTTCAGCAATTTATAGTTCAGCATTAAGGAGTAAATAATTATAATAAATAAGCATCGTTTTTATTTAATTTATTGCCTTTATGAACGCTGCTTATTCTCGTTCTAAAAACAATTCTTCATAAGAATTAAGAGATAAACTCTTATAAAAACACCGTTTGTTACTTAAGTATTTATAAACATTAGAATTATGATAATAAAAAAACTGCTTTATTCTTTTGTGTTGCCTTTGCTTCTTTTTGCAGGACAATTATTTGCGCAGGAAAGGCAAGTTACAGGTCGGGTTACAGATACCGCCGGAGCTCCGGTAGCCAATGCATCGGTAACAGTAAAAGGAGCCCGTACCGGAACTCAAACGGGAACTGATGGAGGCTTTTCAATACGAGTTCCTTCTTCAGCTTCAACTCTCGTCATCACTTCTGTCGGGTTTGGAAGGCGCGAAGTTGCTGCAGGTGATGGTGCAGTTAACGTAACACTTCAAACTGCTAATGCTTCTCTAAATGAAGTGGTAGTTGTAGCTTATGGCACGCGAAGAAAAGGTGATTTAACCGGCGCTGTAACTTCAATATCATCTAAAGATTTTCAGAAAGGAAACATTGCTTCTTCCGAGCAATTGCTGCAGGGAAAAGTGGCTGGTTTGCAGGTAACAAGCGGCGGCGGTTCAGCAGGCGGCGGAAGTAAGATTCGCATACGTGGCGGCGCTTCTCTCAATGCAAGCAATGACCCTTTAATTGTAATAGATGGTGTGCCTGTTGAAAGCAATGGTTTGGGTCCTGACAGCAAACTATCTGCTAATATTTTAAACAGCATTAACCCAAATGATATTGAATCTATGAGTGTTTTAAAAGATGCATCTGCGTCAGCATTGTATGGTTCAAGAGCCTCAAACGGTGTATTGATTATAACTACCAAAAAAGGTACGAGAGGCAAACTAAGATTGAATTTTAATACAATGGCTTCTATAAGTGACGTTTCTAAAAAAGTAGATATATTAACTGCCAATGAAATTCGTGATATCATTAATAATGATGCTGCTGCAACCGGAAACAATACTTACAAAAACATTCTTGGAAATGCTAATACAGATTGGCAAAATGAAATTTTTAGAAAAGCTTTTGGTTCTGATAATAACCTCAGTGCAAGCGGCATGATCGGAATTATTCCTTTCCGTGCTTCCGTGGGCTACTATAACCAGGATGGAATATTGAAAACAGATAATTTCAAGCGTATTTCTTCTTCTTTGAATCTTTCACCGAAGTTTTTCAATGATTACTTATCTGTAAATGTGGCTTTAAAAGTAAGCCAGACAAAAAACAGGTTTGCCGACCAGGGCGCAATAGGATCTGCAGTTTCATTTGATCCTACCCAGCCTGTTTACTCTTCAAATAAATACGGCGGATATTTTGAGTGGTTGCAGGCTAATGGTACACCCATTGATTTATCAACCCGAAATCCATTGGCTCTGTTAGACCTTAGAAATAACACCTCAACTGTAAACCGTTTTATCGGTAATGTGCAGTTGGATTATAAGCTGCATTTCTTTCCTGATTTGCATGTACTGGTCAACCTGGGCATGGATGATGCAAATGGCAAAGGAGATGATATAATTGATTCTCTCTCTGCCACCAATTATAAAACCGGCGGCAGAGTTACCCGCTATGAACAGGGAAAGAAAAATTACCTCGCAGATGTTTCTTTATTCTATGCTAAAGAGTTAAAGAGCATAAACAGTAAAGTAGATGTTTTGGTTGGTCATAGTTACCAGGATTTTTTTACTGATGTGACCAATGCACCTTCATTCAGCCAGAGAGGAAGCAATGATACCATACCCGGCTCAGCGCCAACTTTTCTTACAGATAAACCCGAATATAGATTAGAGTCTTATTTTGGAAGAGTCAACTTTAATATCTCTAATTACCTGTTAACTGCTTCATTGCGCAGAGATGCAAGCTCTAAATTCGCTCCCGAAAACAGGGTAGGTTACTTCCCTGCATTTGCTGCAGCATGGAAATTAAAAGATGAGTTTTTCAAAGCTTCTGATGCAGTAAGTGATTTAAAATTGCGTTTGGGTTATGGTATAACAGGACAGCAGGATGGCATACCTTATTATTCTTACCTGACCCGTTATACACAAAGTAATTCAACGGCACAATACCAGTTTGGCAATACTTTCTATAGCTATTATCGTCCTGAAGGGTATGACAGAACTATTAAATGGGAAACTACAACAACCAGTAATATCGGGTTAGATTTTGCTTTTCTTAAAAACAGGATTTCCGGTTCTGTTGATGTTTATATGAAAAAGACAAAAGACCTGCTAAGCGAAGTGCCTGTAGCCCCAGGCGGAAACTTTGTTACTAAAATTACTACCAATGTAGGCAACCTTGAAAACAAAGGAGTTGAGTTTACTTTAAACACCACACCTGTCAGACAGCAAGACCTGTCATGGGATTTTGGATTTAATATTACTTATAATACAACAAAAATCACCAACCTCTTAAAACAGCAGGATGCCAATTTCAAAGGAATTGATGTAAGCGGTATAGGCGGAGGAACAGGTAATAACATTGGAAAATTTGCAGTTGGATATTCACCTTATACTTATAATGTGTATAAGCAGGTCTATGACAAACAAACAGATAAACCTATTGAAGGATTATATGATGACCTGAACCGCGATGGAAAGATTGATGATGCTGACCGTTATTATTATAAAAAACCTGCTCCTGACTTTTTATTAGGATTTAGCACAGCATTAAATTATAAGAAGTTCACCATTGGAGTTACCGGTCACGGCATGATAGGAAATTACCTGTATAATAACTACAATTCTAACAGCAGTGTTATCAGGGCTATAAAAAACCCGATCAATTTCATTGGTAATGCTGGGCGTAATTATTTGGAAACAGGTTTTTCAAATAACCAATACCTCACAGACTATTACATTGAAAATGGATCTTTTTTCAGGTTCGATAATATCAATCTTGGATATAATGTCGGAAAAATATTAAATCAAAAAGCCTTGTTGCGCATTGCAGCAAGCATTCAAAACGTAGCGGTGATTTCAAAATATAAAGGACTTGATCCTGAAAATTCAAGCGACAGCGGGGTAGATAACACTATTTACCCTCGTCCGCGCATTTATTCTTTAGGCTTCAATTTAGATTTCTAATTTATTTAAAATAGTAGTGTCATATGATACGTAATACAATAAAAAATTTATTCATCACATGCGCAGCAGCGCTTACGGTTGCTTCATGTGCCAAAAAGCTGGATCTGTATCCTGTAAATGACCTCACCGTCACAAAAACTTATGCCACTGCTGCAGGATATAAAAGTGTTCTGGCAAAAGTGTATGGAGGCTTAGCTTCTACTGGTAATGCAGGACCTGCAGGCGCCTCCGATATACAAGGGCTTGATGAAGGCTCGCAATCACCTTTTATCCGTGGCTTTTTCAACTGTCAGGAATTGCCTACTGATGAAGCTATCGTTTCGTGGAATGATCAGACCATTCACGATTTTCATGATTTAAAATGGACAAGCTCTGACCCTTTTCTTTTAGGAATGTATGCCAGACCTATTTATAATATTACAGTTGCTAACGAATATTTGAGAGAAGCGACAGATGATAAAATAGCAGAAAGAGGCATAAGCGGAAATGATGCAGATGATATTAAAAAATCCAGGGCGGAAGTCCGCTTTTTGCGTGCTTTCAACTATTGGGTTATGATGGACTTATTTGGCAGATCTACTTTCATTACTGAGGAAAACAAAATCGGTACAGATTTACCAACAGAAATTCAAAGGGCTGAATTGTTTACTTATATTGAAAGTGAATTGAAAGCCATTGATGGAGAACTGGCGCCTGCTAAAACGATTGAATACGGGCGGGTTGACCAGGCTGCTGCGTGGGCTTTGCTTGCACGTATTTATTTAAATGCAGAAGTATACGCAGGCGCTCCCAGGTATGCAGATGCACTCACTTATGCTAAAAAAGTAATTGATGCAGGTTACCAGTTAAAATCCGGTTATTCAAAACTTTTTATGGCTGACAATGATAAACAAAAAGATGAGTTTATTTACGCTATAAATTGTGACGGACTTCGTACCCAGTCTTATGGCAACACCACTTTCTTTGTACACGCTGCTGCCGGGGACGATCATGATGAATTTGGAGTAGGAGGCGGCTGGTATGGTTACCGTGCAACAAGCGCATTAGCTAATTTGTTTGCTGATAAAACAGGTGCAACAGATCAAAGGGCATTATTCACTACATCTAAATTTGGAACCGGCAATTCTCAGATAACAATTCCTGATGTAAGCGTTTTTGATAATGGTTTGCATGTAAATAAATACAAAAATTTACGCAGTGATGGCGCCCCCGTTTCAGATGTAAACAAAACTTTTGCAGATGTTGATTTTCCTGTCTTTCGTTTATCAGAAATGTACCTGATCTATGCTGAAGCTTCTCTTCGGGGCGGGGGCGGAGATGCCGCAACAGCTTTGGATTATATGAATAAAATTCGCTTCAGAGCTTTTGGCGACAGTTATGGTGCAAACGATATTGGCAGGTTAAGTGCAGGAGATCTCACCCTGCAGACCGTTTTAGATGAAAGAGGAAGAGAATTGTATTGGGAAGGTCACCGCCGCACTGATTTAATCCGTTATGGTTTGCTGACCACCTCCACTTATCTATGGCCATGGAAAGGAGGCGTTGCATCAGGTACGGCAGTTGATTCGAAATACAACATTTTTCCAATTCCTTCAGCAAACAGAACCGCTAATCCCAACCTAACTCAAAATGCGGGTTATTAACTTTTATTGACAACAATAATATAAATATGAAAAGTTTATTTAAAATATTAATCCTGTCATCGCTCATAGCAAGTGCGTTATGGTCTTGCAGCAAAGATGAAAAGAAAGATTATTTCGAAGGCGGAACTGCACCTGTATTAACTGCATCAGTGACAGATAATTTGCCCCTTGATTATGCCAAAAAAGATGAACCTGCTTTCCAGTTATCGTGGACAAATCCTGATTATAAATTTACAACCGGTGTTAGTTCACAGGATGTAAATTATCTTATTGAGATTGATACAGCAGGTGCAAATTTTACCAATCCTGCAAGGCAAACAGTAGCTATAAGCAAAGAATTGAGCAAAACTTTTAACCAGGGCGAATTTAATGACTACCTGTTAAATCAATTGGTGCTAAAGCCCGGTATGTCTCATAATCTGGAGATAAGAGTAAAATCAACTTTAGGTTCCACTGGCGCCGTTCCTTTGATGTCTAATGTTTTACCATTTGCTGTTACTCCATACGCAATTCCTCCTAAAGTACCGCCGCCCGCTTCCGGCCAATTGTTTATTGTAGGCAGCGCCACCGCAGGCGACTGGAACAATCCCGTGCCTGTGCCCACCCAGCAATTTACTCAAATCAGTCCAACGCTTTACGAAATCACCGTTGCATTAAAAGGAGGTCAGGAATATTTGTTTCTGCCTTTGAATGGAGACTGGGGTCATAAATATGCTGTAAAAGATAATACGGTCTCTGGCCTTGCTGATGGAGGTGATTTTGGTTATGATTTTTCAAAAAACTTTCCCGGCCCTGCTGCAGACGGCACTTATAAAATATCAGCAGATTTTCAAAGAGGGAAATTCACAGTTACCAAGCAATAAGATTTGTTACGAATTTCCATATAAAAACAAATTATGAGATATATATCCCAACTTCTTTTTTTAGCAGCTTTGGTCTTAGGCTTTATAGCTTGCAATAAGGTAGACGACCTTCCCTTTTATAAAAATGGTACTGCTCCTGTGCTTACTGCCTCGGCTAATTCAGTTGCGCCTGCACCCGCTGATTCAAACAATACAGCTTTAACTTTAAACTGGTCTGATGCAAAATACGCAACCGACTCAAGCAGTGTAAAGAACATTATTGAAATCGATTCTGCAGCAAAGAATTTTACAAATAAGTATGCTAAAACTGTTACGGGAAGTCTAAGCGCTTCCTTCACTGCTAAAGAAATTAATACTATTTTATTAGATAAAGGTTATTCAATTGGCGTACCCGTTGATATGGATGTGAGAGTAATCTCATCTTATGCTAATAACAATGAAAGGCTGACATCCAATACGGTTACTATCAAAATGACTCCTTATAAAGTACCTCCGAAAATAGCATTGCCAGAGTCTGGTAAACTGTTTATCGTTGGCAGCGCTACAACCGGTGGTTGGAACAACCCTGTTCCTGCTCCGTCACAGGAGTTAGCTCAAATAGATGAGACAACTTTTGGAGGCATATTCCAACTAAATGGTGGTCAGGAATACCTGCTGCTTCCGGTAAATGGAGATTGGGGACATAAATATTCAGTTGCCGATAAAACCGCAGCAGGTTTGAATGAAGGCGGCGATTTTGGTTATGACCTTTCTGATAATTTTCCTGCTCCCGCAACTTCAGGATTGTATAAAATAATTGTTGATTTTCAGACAGCCAAGTTCAGTGTTACTCCTTATACAGGTGTGTTACCTGATAGTTTGTTTATTGTTGGTGATGCTACTGCAGGTGGATGGAACAATCCTGTCCCGGTACCTTCACAACAATTTACACGGGATAATTCTTCAGTATTTGAAATCACATTGCCTCTTACTGGAGGTAAACAATATTTGTTTTTACCTATGAACGGAGATTGGAGTCATAAGTTTGCTGTTGCTGATAAGTCTGTGCCTGGTTTATCCGAAGGAGGTGATTTTGGTTATGACCTTTCTGATAATTTTCCCGCCCCTGCTGCTGATGGAACGTATAAGATTGTCGTAAATTTTGTAACAGGAAAGTTTACACTAACAAAACAATAATGTATTTTTTAATTTTTATTTTCAGAGCTGCCTTGAAGTAATTAAGGCAGCTTTTTTATTTAGTATTTTTACAATTAAATTATACTGTTCTAACCTTCGACTTTTCTCTCGGAAATCTTGAAATATTTTTTATCAAATCTTATAGTTATTTATCAGCCCTAAAACAAATGCAGATGTTTAATTTACATAAATTTTTTTCGAAATTCTTTCTGCTATATGTTTTCTGTTTACATGATTTACCTCTTAAAGCGCAACACAAAAAACTTTCATCTTCTAACCTTATTTATGCAGATAAAAATGGTATTCTCCATTACACTAAAACAAACAATGAAGCGGCTTTTTTTGGCGTAAATTATACAGTTCCTTTTGCTTATGGTTATCGTTCGGTAAAACGTGCAGGTATTAGTATAGAAAAAGCAATTGATCAGGATGTATATCATTTATCAAGATTGGGATTGGATGCTTTCAGAGTGCATGTGTGGGATACAGAAATAACAGACTCTGCCGGAAATTTATTGGAGAATGATCATTTGCATTTGTTTGATTATTTGCTTTATAAACTGAAGCAGAGAAGCATAAAGATTCTCATTACACCCATAGCTTTTTGGGGAAATGGTTATCCTGAAAAAGATGAACGCACACCGGGCTTTTCAACAAAATATGGAAAGCAACAGGCAGTTGTAAATGAAGATGCTATAAGAGCACAGGAAAATTATCTAACGCAATTTTTTGAGCATGTAAATCCTTACACCAAACTTACTTATACAAATGATCCGGATGTAATTGCCACAGAGCTGAATAACGAGCCGCATCATTCAGGTCCTAAAGAAAAGACAACCGAATATGTAAACAGGCTCGAAACTGCTGTAAGAAGCACCGGATGGACTAAACCGATATTCTATAACATAAGCGAATCTCCAACTTTGCAGACGCAGTTGCTAAAGCAAATGTTGATGGACATAGCTTTCAATGGTATCCTACAGGGTTGGTTGCTAATCATACTTTGCAGGGAAATTATTTGCCAAATGTAGATAAGTATGTTATTCCATTCGATACTATTGCTCCATTTAAGAAGCGTGCAAAAATGGTGTATGAATTTGACGCCGGAGATGTGCTGCAGTCAAACATGTATCCGGCAATGGCAAGAAGCTTTAGGGGTGCAGGGTTTCAATGGGCGACACAATTTGCCTATGACCCAATGGCTACAGCATATGCAAATACGGAATATCAGACTCACTATTTAAACCTCGCCTATACGCCGGGTAAAGCTATCAGCCTGATGATCGCATCAAAAGCTTTTCACAAGCTTCCCCGCAATATATCTTATGGCACTTATCCTGCTGATAGTGTGTTTGATGTCTTTAGAGTGAGTTACAAAGAACAATTGAGTGAGATGAATTCTCCTGAAGAATTTTATTATTCTAGTGCTACAACTTCAAAACCCATTAACTTAAATCAGCTGCAACACATAGCAGGTGTCGGAAGTTCATTAGTTGTACAGTATAACGGTCTCGGAGCTTATTTTATAGATAAAGTTAGTGAAGGAGTATGGCGGCTGGAAGTAATGCCTGATGCAATACATATAAGAGATCCTTTTGAAAAAGCTTCTCCAAAAAAAGAAGTGACGAGAATTCAATGGGAAAAACAACTTATGAAAATTTCATTGCCGGGATTGGGTGAAGAATTTAAGATCATTGCGTTGAATGAAGGAAATACTTATTTAGCTTCAGCAATTAATAATAGCTTTACAATACGTCCCGGTGCATATCTTTTAACAAAAAGTACAATTGACATTAAAACCAATTCTTATCCTTCATCTATAAAAGACTTCGCTGCACCCAAACCAGCAGGTACAACTCCTTTTGCAGTTCATACACCATACTCAGAAGTTTCTAAAAACAACCCATTTATGATTTCATCAAAAATTGTTGGCGTTGACAGTGCTGATAAAATTTCCATTGAACTTCATAATTCTTCAGGTAAATGGAAAACCTTAACCTGTATTGCGAAAACGGCTTATGATTACTTTGCAGAAGTACCTGCAGATGTGGTGACAGCGGGTGTAATAAATTATAGGATAATTATTCAAAAGGGGCAGAGCTTTTACGTCTTCCCCGGAAATCATCATGGAGATCCTTATGCTTGGGATGCATTTGAAAATGAAACATGGCAAACGTTTGTTGCTTCAAAAAACGCAAACCTGCAACTTTTTAATCCAATTATTGATAGAAACAATTTGAATATTTTATAATCCTGATTTTAAAAATATTTCTTTTAACTATACAACTTCACAACAACCTCATCAATTACTTTTAAAAGTAATTATAAACAAACCAATAACAACTGCAGCAGGTTTTGATATGAGCATAAACGATAAACTTGAAGGCAGAGAATCAGAAATATCATCATTTAAAAAACTTATAATTACAGCACGGACTGATAATGCTTCGCCTGTAAAATTAAAAATTGCTGTCATTAGCAAAGATGCTGTTTCATTTGCTTCTTATGTTACGGTAAATAATCAATTGCAGCATATTAAAATACCATTAAGTGAGTTAAAGCCTGATTCATCTTTACTGCTTCCCAGGCCTTATCCTGCCTTTCAGCCTTTAGGGTTTACATCTTCTTCTTCAAAAATTTTAAATTTGAAAAATGCAGATAAACTTCAGATAAGTTATGCTCCGGAAGTATCAAACAATATCTTGGTTTACAGTATAGAGATTGGATCGGTTTTTCTTAGTAAATAATATTTAGGATACTTAAACTGACAACTCTTTATGCTATTTAAATTTAAGAGAAATGTCATTGTTAATTAAACCAATTTTTTTATTCATTATTCTCCCTTATTGCTGTTAAAATTCTTTTTATGTAAGTTTGTTTAAAAGCAAGCAGATGGCCTCACTTGAAACTATTTTAGATTTTCTCGAACCTGTTAATTTGTATGAGCTTTCAGATGACGAAGGCTTTAAAAATACACAGTTAGGCAAACATATTTCAGTAAATGACGAGTACTTCCCCGATTTAGAGAAGACCGATTTTGTAATTGTTGGTTTTGGCGAAACCCGAGGTTTTAGGCCGTCTGCAATTATAAATGAAGGGCCCGATGCAATACGAAAAGAGTTTTACTCATTGTTTCACTGGCATCGTGATGTACATGTCGGTGATGTGGGTAATGTAAAGCCAGGGGCGACATTGCATGACTCATATGCAGCTTTAAGATCAGTGATTAACGAGCTTATTCAGCATAAAAAAAGAGTGATAATATTGGGAGGAAGCCATGACCTTACACTTGCTCAATACCAGGCGTACGCTGATATGCAGCAAATAATAGAGGCAACATGTGTAGATGCTAAAATTGATTTAGATCCTGACAGCATTTTGCCTGCTGAAATTTTTTTGATGGAAATGCTGACGGGTGAACCAAACTTTATAAAGCATTACAATCACATTGGTTTTCAAAGTTATTTTGTTCATCCGGCAATGTTGGAAACCATGGATAAACTTAGATTTGACTGCTACCGCGCAGGGCATGTAAAAGAGAGAATGGAAGAGATGGAACCTGTTATCCGTAACTCTGATTTATTTAGTTTTGATATTTCCGCCATTCAGCATTGTCATGCACCTGCTAACAGGCTTACACCAAACGGCTTTACAGGTGAAGAAGCTTGTACACTATTGCAATATGCAGGTATGAGTATGAATGTAAATACAATAGGATTATATGGATATTTACCTCAACAAGATGCGTATAACCTGACTGCAAAACAAATAGCACATATGCTTTGGTACCTGATGGATGGGATGAACAAAAGCAAACATGAGGCGAAGTTAGAAGACAGGGATAGCTTTAATGAATTCAGGATGGCTTTTGCAGAAGTGAAAACCACCTTTTTGCAAAGCAAAAAAACCGGCAGATGGTGGATGGAAGGGCCGGATGGAAAAATGATAGCATGCAGTCATTATGATTATATGGTTGCTTCGTCAAATAATATTCCTGAAAGATGGATGCGTGCAGCAGAAAGAAATTACAGGTGAAGACTGAGTTTTTTGAACCACAGAGCCACAGCGGCAGAGAGGAACACAAAGAATAATAGTATCTCTCTGCGTCATAAGGTGCCTCTGCGATTTAAAAGTTCCACTTTATATCTTCAATGAAAATAATTCAATCCCTTGATTTTTACCTTTTAGTTCAACAACACCAAGGCTTTCTGTTTGCCACTCTTTCAGATCAACATTCTCCATAAAATCTTTTGATACAATGAATTTTTGATTCAGTTCGCTACAAGCGCTTCGTATACGCGCCGTTGTATTCATTGTGTCCCCGCTCATAGCAATGTCTTTTTTTATTACCCCTATCTCGCCTACCGTAACATCGCCTACATGTATACCTACCCTGAACTCGGGAATCACACCAAATCTTCTGCGAAAATGCTCACCTTTTTTTTGCAGGTTTTTTCTTGCTTCTATCAGCGCATCCATACACCTTCTTGTATTTGTTTTTTCGAGCAGCCATGATACAACTACTTCATCGCCGACATACTGGTAAATGCTTCCCCGGTGTTCAATAAGGGCATTTGAAATGTTGTATATAAACTCCCTGATGAATTTAAAATACTGCTGATGGCCAAGCTTCTCAGCTATAGGTGTAGAATCTTTCAAATCAATAAACATGACAATCCGCTTTTCAATTTTTGGCTCAAGATATTTGCCTAAAAGAATATCCATAAAGACACCGGGAGCATACTTTTCATTTACTTCAATTATTAATTGTGTCAGTACAAACAGTACCATCCAGTAAAGAATTTTCTGGGTTAGCCAGCCAAGGTTAGTTGCATCCTCTGCATACTTTTGTAATGCATTAAAAACAGTGTAATGGAGGGTAACAATAATGTTAGCTGTATGAATAATGAAATTGATTATATATGCAGCAATCAGCAGAATACTGCTGCGAAAAAAAAAGCTGACGGCCAGAGGCCTGTTTCTAAACATACGTCTAAGCTTAAAGATCAGCAGATAGCCAATGCCAAGACTCATTATAAAAAGGAGGATGGAACGAAGTGCAATTGCGGAAGCGAAACTATAATAAGATGGATCCTGGCGTGTAAGTACCATTATGAGATCAATAATTGTCCAGCAGACTGAGATATAAAATATAAGGGAAAACCTATACCTGTTTGCAAAACTGAAATTAAATGATTTTTTTAGCGATAATTTCATACTCTTTTTTGCAAATATTGATAAATAGAATGCTGAGCCTTTAACTTCTGGCTTCCGTTTGTTTCAATTGGATGCTGCTCAAGGTTAGGCGATAACACTACAGCTTTATCAGTATCGCTCCATTGCATTTCAAAATAATCGAGAAGTTCTTTTTTGCAAGTCATGTTTTTTAGAGGTACACAAACCTCAATACGATGATGCAGGTTTCTGATCATCCAGTCTGCCGAACCCATGACTACGTCGGGATTATCGCCGGATCCAAAAATGAATAAGCGTGTATGCTCAAGGTAACGGTCTACCAGGCGTCTTATAGTTATATTATGACTTAAACCCTGAACACCTGGCATCAGACAGCAAATTCCTCTTACAATCAGGTTAACCTTTACACCTCCCTCACTTGCTTTATACAGCAGCTTAATCATATGAGGTTCTTCAAGATTGTTGACCTTTATGCGTATCAATGCTTCCTCGCCCAGTATGGCTTTCTGAACCTCCTGGTTTATGAGCTTTTCAAACTTTTCGTTCATATTGAACTGTGATACAAGCAGCGTTTCAAATTTTATTTTCGATTTACCCTGAAATTTTTCATCTTTCTGCAGATATTTAAAAAGGACAAGTAATTCTTTGATAATGTAAGGGTCAGTTGTCATCAGCACGTGATCAGTGTATAATTTAGCGGTTACTTCGTTGAAGTTTCCGGTACTTAAAATAGCATAAGTAAGGGTATCATTGCCTAAAGTCTTTTTAATAACTGCAATCTTTGAATGCACTTTAATATTGGGAATACTATAAATTATTTTAATGCCTGCATCACGCATTATTCGGCTCCATTTTATATTATTCGCTTCATCAAAACGCGCTTTCAATTCAATAAATGCAATTACTTTTTTCCCGTTTTTAGCAGCACTTATCAGAGCATTTACTATATGCGATTCCGATGCTACACGGTAAAGGGTAATGTATATTTCCTTAACAGCCGTATCTACCGCGGCCTGGTTAAAAAAAGACAGAACAGGATTATAAGACTGAAAAGGCAGGTGCAATAAAATGTCTTTTGTATTTAAAATATTAAAAATATCGCCGCAATCCATTCTATCCGGTAAAGAAATAGACTTCCGTTTTTCATAATTGAGGTTTTTATTAAAGGTGGGAAATAAAGAAAGATCCCGCAGGTTATGATATCTTCCGCCTGCAAACATTTCTTCAAATTTAAGGTCAAATACAGATGCTAAATACAACTGCACATTTCTTGGCATTGTCTGCTCATATAAAAAACGTGAAGGAGTTGCATAGTCTCGTTTGCCCAATTGCTTTTCAATTTTATTTACCAGGTTTGGTCTATATTCATCTTCCAGTTCTAGTTCAGCATCTCTGTTAAATTTTATACTGTAAACACCATGTATTTCCTGGCCGGGAAAAATGCAGTTTAAATTTTCGCGTATGATGTCATCTATAAAAATCACATATTTGCTGCCCTCGATTTTACTTAGAATAAAAAAGCGCGAAAGTTTACCGGAAGGTATATTAATAACAGCATGCCTGTAAGTAATGCTATCATCAGACTTTAGAGTGATTATAAAATACAGGCTATTATTTTCAGGAATGAATTTACTGTTTATATTACCTTCTAAAAATATAGGTTGAATAAAGGAAAGCACCTGTGAAAGAAAAATTTCTTTTATTTCATTAGTATGCTCCTTCTTTATAGGCTCATTATAATAAAAAAATATTCCATTGTTTCTTAAGTCAGGAATTATGTCTTTGGTGAGAATGCTTCCAAAAATATTTAATTGCCGGTTAATTTCACTTTGCACTTTTTCAGGAATATCTTCATCATATCCGGCATCAGCCTTCATTTGCGTTTTACCACTTAATTTTGAAAAAGCAATAACAGACGGATACCGAACCCTGAAAAATTCATCGAGATTAGAAGAAAAAATTGACAAAAACTTTATGCGTTCATACAATGGTACATTTTTATCAGCAGCCTCCTGTAATACTCTGAAGTTAAAGCCCAGCCAACTTAAATCTCTGTTGAAAAACATATGTAATGATTTTTTAGAATTAAGTTGTTTAAAGTACTGCCAAATTGCTGAAACAAAATGAAATATAATTTTGTTACCCGCTGCTTGAGCAGATTTTTATTATTTTATTGTTAACCACTTGCTTATGAACCAGATTATAAAATTTTTAAAGAGGAGTTCCCTGTGCGTTAGTTATGACACCATCAGCACCGTTGCTGAACATAGCTGCAATGGCAAATGCAATAACCGAAATTATTATCCCAAACATAAAAATATTATACGCCCATCGTATCAATCTGTACTTGCGTGCCAGCACAACGCCTAACTGGTAGATATCTTTTACTAATGATCCATACAAATACTCTGAGTCAACCATCATTTTAGACATCGCCTTTTCGTATTCTTCCATACTGGATTTATAAAAATTACCAAAAAATAGCAGGTTGGTTTTTTTATTATCTACGTCTTCGTCGCTAAAAGTGCCGATACTTACTTTAGGTCGTGTGGCCAGAATAGCCACTACAATTGTACATACCGAAGAAGTAAGAAAAATTATTGTTGGGATGGTTAAATAGGTATCTACCTGTAAGCGGCGCATTAACACCGATAATATAACGGAGATAATAATTGCATTTACAGATATAAGGATATTTGCTTTACCATCTGCCATATCGCTCAATTTCATATGGTTTTCTGAGGTTAGCCGCAACATCGTTTGTATACCCTTTGTCGTTAAATTATTTGTTGCTTTAACTGCTTCCTTATCTATAACAGCCGGAGTGCTGTCATCCTTATTTTCCTCAATGTTTTTCTTTATTTTTTTAATATTCTTTTTTTTGGTTTCCATTAGTAACTCTTTACAGTATGTTGTATAGTATTGATGATTTCGGAGAAATTTTAAAGCCCGCTTATTCCATTCGCGCATACTGATGTAACCATTGCGTATTGTGTACTCTTTATATACCTGGTAGTTAGTTGTATTAAATTCTTTGGTGCCGAGGTTATATGTATCTGCATCTGTTACTATCTGCTGCAACAGGTTGACGGGTTTTACATTTGCTTTTGTTGCAAGTATGCATTCTTCTATACTTTGTAACAAATCATCTTCTGCGGCGCAATCCTTCATAAAATCTCTCATCATTTCCACACCTTTTTCTTCATGCACTGCCGGCTCGGCTGCGAGATATCCTGTGTCATGAAACCACGCTGCTGCGTATACGATCAGCATATCACTTTCTATAAGATTATAATGGCTTGCAATTTCCTTTGTTCTGTTTACTACCTTTTGTGTGTGCTGCAAATTGTGATAAACAAGTTTGGTATTGTCAGCTTGCTCAAAAAGGTTTGAAACATGCGATTCAACTTTTTTATAAATAGTATTATAGTCCATGAAGTGGTATTAAAATGTCAGGTTGAATTTAGTGCCGATTGAAAAATTAAATAAAGTTTCTTCTTCAGAAAAACCAACAGCAGCAGAAATAAGCACCATATTAAATGGTGAATAATACAAACCGCCGCCGGTAGAGTTGTGCCACTTATTACTGCTTTGGTTTCGTGCCCACACCCTGGCTACATCATCATAGGCAATGATACCAACAGAACCAGGAAAAATATAAGATTTAGAGTCAAACAATTTTATAAGGAGGCTTAAACTGCCGTAAGCAAGGGAAGACCCGGAAAACCTGTTTTTTCTAAATCCCCTTAAAAAATTATTCTGCCCAATGTTAAGCGCTTGAAAATATTCATAATTTTTACTAAAAATATGACCGCCTCCTAAACGAAGAACACTTACAACACGGGCAGGGTCGCTTAAACTTGAATATACGGTCATGTCGGAAGTAAGTGAGGTAAGAGGGCGGCTGTTTCTGTTTATGCCGGCAAGAGCAGAAAATTCAGTATTCCACAGGATTCCGCGGGTTGGTAAAAGTTCACTGTTAACATTGTTTAATTGTATTGCCAGTTTACCACCTGCATATACTTTTGTTTTGTAAACATTTATGGAGTCTAAACCGACAAGAGATGGCGTACTTAAAATTTTATTTTCATTATCGTATAAGTGGTTCCAATAATTATAAACTGCCGGCCCTGCGGATACAGTAACAATACCGCCTAAACGACGCCGAAGCAAGACATTGGCATAAATATAATTATAGCGCACACGATAATATGTAACGTTATTAGTGCCTTGTATTTTAGTAAAATTTCCAATTCCAAAAAAGTTATTAAGCGTAGGCTTACCTAATTCACCATTTATCACTATATCATTTTTTGCGATTACCTGGTTAAACTCTCCCTGGTAAAGCACTTTGTACGCGCCACTGCTCAATGCATATAATGTACTTAATTTCTGAGATGTTGCATAAGGATCTTTTCTAAAACCATATGTTTTTCTGAAAAAACCTATTCCTGCCATTAATCCATCTTCTGCATTATATCCCAGGTTCAAATTAGGAAAACTATATTTATTATAATTAAATCCGGTAGAGGTGTATTTATTTACCAGGGGATCATTTTGAAACCTATACACTGTTCGGCTTTTGTTCTCTATAAAATTATTTTCTTTTGTAAAATCGTATAAGTAATTTTTAACCCTGCCGTTAATATTGAAAGTATCATCACCCCTTCCTCCAATAATTCTCAGCTTAATATTTGACCTTACATTTTTATCAATTTCAAAAATGTCATTTCCATTTAACCCATATAAATCTATCTCCTTTGTAATTGAGGGTTCGAAAATTCTGTTATAAATTAAAGAAGCAGAATCAGTTTTATCCGTTTTTTTATACACCCTTACCTGTAAATTCTTCCCAACAGATTCCACTTTAAAAAATTCATTCTTATTACTTCCTACTACATTTACCTGTTTAGATAAAAAAGTATAGTACTTCATTCCTTCTTTCGGTAAATAATCTCGGCGGCTTTTCAGTTTTGCACTTAATTCTTTACCATCGAGCGCATAGACTTCAGGAGGAAGATTTTTTACAGCATTATCAATAACATGATCAGGCAAATTTGCCTTAAAAGCTGCAATTGTTTTCTTCCACGTTACAGAGTCAAGGCCGGTAAGAAAAGTACGGTCTAAATCTCTTGCCCAGTAAGCAAGCCATTTTATTCCCGGAATATTCTTTCTGAAGCCTTTTAAAAAAGGAACCATGTTTTGCGATGCATACTTCACCAGGATGCCATCAGCATAGGAAAACGCCTGATCTCTGTCGCGGGGAATGGGATAATACAATTTCCCTTTACCTGTATCTTTTTCTCCAAAACGCCACTGGTCAAAATGCCTGTCCCAATCAGCCAATAAAAAATCAAGTAATCGTGCACGAAGAAAGGCTTTCTGATCTACATGGTTATCATTGTCATCAATAAGTTTATTAACCAGTTTTTGCTCACTTTTTGTATCCCCGCCATCTGGTGTCGGTTCTTTTTCTTCGAGCAGGCAAAGAGTGTTGGCAAAATAAGTCCTGTATATACCCAAAGCAGGATCATTGGGAACAAAATATATTTTTGGTGTAGCTGCTACCACGTTTACAGCTTTAGCAAGCGCAGGTACTATAATCGGTGAATAAGGATGAGCCGATGAAATAAAATCCTGTAAATAATCTTCTGCTGCAGTGTTCTGCACACCTTGCGGAAGTATTTTCGTGATGTCTTTATTAATTGTGCGAAGACTCCAATCTTTTCCCTTGCTATCTTTTAATTTTAGCGACTTTGTTTGATGGCCCCCTCCAATGCCCGTTATTTTAAATCCTCCCGTTTCTTCATTTAAACGGAATACTTTCAGCTTTACAGGAGTTGCCCATACATCGCGATAATTGTTACCATTAAAAAACCTTTTAGTTCCGGAAGCTTTTGCATAATTCTTATTTGCAGAGACTGCTATGCTGTCGGCTGAATAAGGAACATAAACTATAGGTATGGTATCCTCAGACGTTGGCGGAGGCATTTTTGAAAAGTCGAGCACGTGACTATTGAAAGCCTTTCTAATAGAGTCGCTTACAGTATAAAAAGTGACATCAACGTTTTTATTTTTAGATATATCAAGAATTGCGTAGCCATTTAAAGCAGAAGTAAACGGGGCATTTTTATTTGGAGATACACGTGTATGTTTTGTACCGCTTCCGCTGATAATGTAATTGTAGCTGCTGTCTTTTATATATTGCAAATTATGCTCGTGCCCTGACACAAAAATTACATTTGGATGTGTTTTGGCTACTTTTTGTACATCACGTATCATATTTGCATAAGCAGGGTACGATAAATCTTCAGGGATGCCAAAAACTCCCCGTGCAATCGGGTAAACAGAACCAATAACAGGCAATGGAATATATAAGTCAGGCTTTAATTCGGTGAATGGAAAAATGTGTTGCTTTAATGTAAAGTATCCGCCGTGAATGCCGTAACTTTTAAAAGGATGATGACAGGCAAGTATGACCAGCTTTTTTGAGTTTTTTGAAAGAATATCTTCTATCTGGCTAAGCACTTCCAGTTTTGTTTTAAACGGGCAATCAGATTCAATACCCGGTTTATCGTAGGGATGAATCCACCACTGGCTGTCAAAAATTACAAGAACCGCATCACTGCTTAACTGTATTTCTACTGGCCCTGCACAACCATCTTCAGGATAAAACTTAATATTTTTACTGCCTTTTAAGTCAATGTATTGCTGCTGCCGTATAATCGCTTCCCATCCGCCTTTACCCCCCTTATCCCAATCATGATTTCCTGGTATAAAGTAAACCTTTGCATCAGTTCCGTTTGCTATTGCTATTTGTGTATCCAGCACACTTCTTCTTATATCATAGTTAGAATATTGTTCATCAGGCAATCCGGTTGTATAAAGGTTATCACCCAAATATAAAATAGTAGTTTTCTTATCAAGTTTTGTTGTTTCCCTGACTGCATCTATTACCGGATGTCTTCCTTTTTGAAAATCTCCTGCATCGCCAATAAGTATAAGTCTTGCCTGTAAAGTATCATTTTGCGAATAACACCATAAACCTGCCAATAACAGTATGAGAAACCCACTAACCTTTTTCATGAAGCAAGGGTTTGTATTTAAATATTAAAATATTGGGCGCACCTATATCTGACGACTCGTTAGAAACTATCAGGTCTCCTGCCGGGGTGAACGTTATTCCCTCAGGTTGTTTAAACAGTCCGGGATTTAGTTCATAAACATCCTTTATCTTTCCGTAATGATTTGCGATGACAAGAGCTTTATTCTCAGCGGAAATAATATATACATCTTTAGTTAAAGGATGAACTGCTGCACTTGAAGGTCTGAACTTTATTTTATCTATCCCCATCTCTCCGGCCATATCATCTGAATTTATAATAAAACAAGCCGTATCTGAAAAAGTATGATTATCCGGATCAAAAGTGTATGCTGAAGTTGTTTTCCTGTCATCTGACTCACAATTTTTACAAAGTAATATAAGGCTGTGCAAATGAGGGTCGTAATAGAGTGTTTCAAACTCATTATTCCCCTGAATAGGAAAAGTGCTTTCTTCTAACTTTATAGAATCCTTTGAAAAAAAAGTAAAACTTTTTATGTTGCCGTTGCTCTGTAAAGCATAAAAAGTACTATCGTGCAGCACTATATCTTCATAATCAGCTTCCACTGAAAATTGCCAATTTTTAACCTGCACCTGGTTCCTGATATATATTTTGTATAAAACCCCTTCTTCGTCATCTACTGCGAAAATGCTGTTGTCTTTTGGATAATAAGTGATGCCGGAAATTTCGTCGAGGTTTGCTTTCAAATGGATCATTACAGGATTGGTAAGATCATAATCAGGCAATGAAGGATAGGAAATGGTTTCCTTCTCTTGAGCACATGCAAAGAATAAGAGAAGAAAATAACCGAAGAACATCATTCGGATTAACAACATATATACGGTTTGCAATAACCTTTGAGCTGAGAAAATTAATAATTGCATAATTGTAAAGTCAAAACATTTGCCGCATTCTTACTGCTTGTATATTAAAAATCTGGATTAGGCTCTTATTGCAACGAAGTTAATGGGGAATTATTGCACAATTTTTATACCACTGACAACTTATATACTTGAAAAACAAAACAATAGATAAAATTCAATTTATCATTTTTAGGTTGCAAGTATAAGAAAATTGATAATTACTTTCTGAACAAATAGAAAAAAAGGCAATACTATAAACTTCCTTCCTCCGAAATATATTTCACCAAATTAACATTTCCGAAATGCTTCGTAATTAAAAATCTTTCTTACATTTGACTACTAAATCTTTCGTACACTTAAAACAAGCATTATGACTAATTGGATAAAATTTTCAACAGCAGCGTTAGCCGCAGCGGTAATCAGCGCCTCTGCTGTTGCCCAGGATCAAAAGGAAAAAACCTTAAAAGACAAAGAAGAAAAAACACAGGAAATCGTTATTCGTAAAAAGGGTGACAAAACAGAAAAAATGACTATTGTTGTTGATGGTGATAATGTTACCGTAAATGGAAAACCGGTTGATGAATTTAAAAATGATAACGTAACTGTTTTTAAAAGAGATCGTCCTCTTGCAATGACAATACCACGGACAAGAAGATTTGAAGGTCATCCATTACTAAATGGAGAAAACTTTAATTACCTGAGGCCTTCAAACAATAATAAAGCTATGCTGGGTTTAATGACACAGAAGGCGAATGATGGTGTAAAAGTTACTGATGTAACTAAAGAAAGCGGAGCTGAAAAAGCGGGTTTGAAAAAGGATGATGTAATAACAAAGGTTGGAAGCAAAGAAATTAATGACCCCCAGGACCTTATAGCAGCAATAGGAGAAAACAAACCGAACGATAAAGTGGACATCACTTATAAACGGGATGGCAAAGAAAATAAAACATCAGTTACTTTAGGAGAAAATAAATCAAGAGGAAACTCATTTAATTTGAATAATGGTGATTTTAATTTTGAATTTCCACAAGGAGCAATAACTCCACCTTTGGATAATTTCAATTTCAACTTCAATCGGAAACCACGTATTGGTCTGCAAATTCAGGATGTTGAAGAAGGAAAAGGCGTTAAGGTAAAAGATGTGGATGAAGACTCTCCGGCTTCAAAAGCAGGCATTAAAGAAGGCGATGTAATTTCACAGGTAAACGGAAAAGATATCGCAGGTGTTGATGAGTTACGCAATGAAATCAGAGATATAAAAGAAGGTGACGCTCTAAAATTCACATATAAAAGAGATGGAAAAAATCAAAGTGCAGAAATTAAAATCCCTAAAAGATTAAAATCTGCAGACCTATAAAAAAACCGTTTTTATTTCTTAAAAGCCGTTGCATAAAAAGCAGTGGCTTTTTTGCTATTATAGAATAATGCCCGCAGATTACCGCAGAAAAATAGAAGTAGAACCAAATTTCTTAAAAATTAAAATTAGGCATGTAAGTGAACTTAAATTCTTTCATTAGATGTCTTCGATGCTTCAAATTCTTTTGCTGCTTTTAGTATTTTATTAGCAAGGGCAAGCTTTTCAGGAAAAAGTTCACCTTCAGGTAATTTACCAGGAAAAGGTTTAATCTTAACTTTAGGTTGTGCTTTTTGTTGTTTAATGTTTTCTGCCGGTTTCATAACTCGAATTTAGATCAATTAGCGCGTTTAACCAAGAAAGCAATATAATTTTTACTTTTTATAAAAGGTTCAGGAAACTCACCATACCAGTATCCTTTTACCAAATATCCTGATTTTTGTATTTCATCAAGGTTATGCAAAATATGCATTTGATAGAGCCTTGTTTTAACAGGAGTATCACCTGTTATGAATATAGAATGACCATGAAAAAAACTGGTATAATGTTCAACAATGGTTGCGATAGTTGCTAATACTTGAATAGCATCTCCATTATCTGTAACATTCTCGTAATCTATTTTCCCATTAATAAAATCACCCATTGCAAGGTTAAAAACATTTATTTCAATGGTTTCCTGAAAATCAACAACTTTAGCAATATGACCATTACGTCCTGTGCTGATAAACCAATACCGCCTCTCATTTGTCTGGTTTATTTCATATTTTCCTATTTCCATATCTAAAGATTCCGCCAGATGCAACCAGCATTGGAATAAAATTACCAAGGATGTTATCGAAAGAATTATCTTTCGGTTAGCGGGAAGATAATTGATTTTAAAAGTTTACGGGCAAAATTTGTAACAAGCCTTAAACAAGCCCTTTATTTTTATTCTAATACCTTTGCAGCCTCTTTACCAGAAGGTTGTTTTATTTTTGTACAATGAGTGTAAACGGGAAATACGAAGCGGTTATTGGTTTGGAGGTTCATGCCCAATTGCAAACGCACAGTAAATTATTTAGCGGCGATAGCGCATCATTTGGTGCAGAACCTAATACACACATAAGTCCGATAACTTTAGGACATCCGGGTACATTGCCTAAGACAAATAAAATGGCGGTGGAATATGCCATTAAAATGGGATTGGCATGTCATTGCGAAATTGAGCAATACAACTATTTTGCCCGCAAAAATTATTTTTATCCTGACCTTCCCAAAGGTTACCAGGTTTCTCAGCTTACCACTCCGGTTTGTAAAGGAGGATACGTTTCAATAAGAACAAAAAATGGCGAAAAGAATGTAACACTTAACCGTATACATCTTGAGGAAGATGCAGGCAAAAGCATTCATGATGCTGATGAAAATTATACCTGTATAGATTACAACAGGGCTGGTGTTCCACTTATTGAAATTGTAACAGAACCTGATATGCATTCTGCAGAAGAAGCATTTCAATACGTAACAGAAATAAGAAAATTAGTAAGATGGATTGGTGTCTGCGACGGAAACATGGAAGAAGGAAGCCTTCGGTGCGATGCAAATGTATCTGTACGTTTAAAAGGTGAAAACAGGTTAGGAACTAAGGTTGAGGTAAAAAACTTAAACTCGATTCGAAATGTAAAAAAAGCGATTGAATATGAAATAGAGAGAATGATTGAAATGCGTGAAAAAGGTGAAACTATCATTCAGCAAACACGTAGTTTTGATGCTGAAACTGATACTACTTTTGCCATTCGTGATAAAGAGGAGGCAAATGATTACAGATACTTTCCTGAACCCGATTTGACTCCATTTCACTTAACTGAAGAATTTATTTCCGGTATCAAAGCTTCACTTCCTGCTTTACCTCATGAACTGTATTCGCATTATTTGTCACTAGGTTTAAATGAATATGACGCAAGTCAATTGTGCGATGAGAAATCTACTGCTGAATATTTTGAACAGGTAACAAAATTTTCAAATCATTATAAAGCCATAGTTAACTGGATGCTTGGACCTTTAAAACAGGTGGTAAATGAAAACAATATTTCTTTTAAGGAAATGAGTTTAACACCGAAAGCGCTGGCGAGCCTTATTTTAATTGTAGATGAAGGCAAAGTAAATTTCTCCGTTGCTTCCTTGAAAATTTTACCTGTATTATTGCAAAATACAGAAAAAGATCCGTTGCACGTAGCTACAGAACTTAATGTACTGCAGGTAAACAGAAGTGCTGATATTGAAGCCTGGGTAAATGAAGTGCTCAATAAAATGCCTGATAAAGTAGTGGAGTATAAAAAAGGCAAAAAAGGATTGATAGGCTTATTTATCGGCGAAATAAAGAAAGTTAGTAAAGGAAAAGCGGACCCGAAAGTTGCAACTCAAATTTTTGAAGATAAACTTAAATAAAAAATAAGCAGATTTTAAATTTATTAATCAGCACATGAAAAGAATAATATACATAGTGGCTGCAATAGCCTTAGCCGGAGCTTGCCAAACCAAAAAGCATAGTGCTTTTGAAGTAAGCGGAGTTATTGAAAATGCTCCGGGGAAAAAATTAATTTTAATGGAAACCCCATATGCTAATGCGCAACCAGTGGTTATTGATTCAACGTTTCTTAAAGATAAAGGAGCATTTACATTAAGAGGCAGAGCGAATGAAGAAAGCATATACAGGCTGATACTTGAAAATGGACCGGAACTTGTTTTAATAAATGATAACGACAAAATTAAAGTTCACCTTGATATAAATGACTACAGGAATTATACAATAGAAGGTTCTCCCGCATCTGAAAGCTTACATAATTTATTTGAAGATTATCACGATAAAGACTCAGCTATTCTTACAACATTCAAAAGAATTGATAGCGTTCGTTCTCTTCCCGGACAGGATAGTATAGCTGAGGCTTTGCAAACAAAAAACGACCAGGAGATTACAGGATTGAATGATATGCTGAAGAGGTTCATTAATAATACAAATAGTCCCTCAGTTACTCTATTTGTATTAGGAATTGCAAGCCAGACAATACCTGGCGCAGAACTTAGATCTATGGTAGATGCTTCAGTTAAAAAATTTCCTGAACATGCCGGACTTGCGAGAATCAAAAGTCTGCTGGCTGTAAAAGCACCTGAGCAGGCAACTGACAATAGTAATAACAGCTATGCATTATTAAATAAGCAAGCCCCCGATTTAACTATGAACGACGTAAATGGCAAGCCCGTAAGCATAAGCAGTTTTAAGGGTAAATATGTATTGATTGATTTTTGGGCGAGCTGGTGTGGCCCTTGCCGGCAAGAAAATCCTAATGTTGTTGCTGCATACAACCGTTTTAAAAATAAAAACTTTACCATTTTAGGAGTCTCCCTTGATGAAGATAAAGCAGCATGGCAAAAAGCAATAGTAAAAGATAATTTAAGCTGGAATCATATGAGTGATTTAAAGCAATGGGAAAGCACTGCTGTTCAGACGTATGGGTTTGATGGAATTCCTTTTAATGTTTTAGTTGACCCCTCTGGAAAAATTATTGCAAGCTCATTAAGAGGTGAAGAATTGAATAATAAGCTTGCTGAAGTTTTGAAGTAATAGATAGGAGAGGATTGTGAGGAAAGAGCATGAAAAGTCTAAAAAGGCGGTAATTTATTATGAAATTCAGATGATTTGTGAATTATGATATATATAATGGTACGGGTATTGTATTTATGCAGCCAGCATGGAGAAACTAACTACAGGAATCAATTTGGAACGAGCAATTCATTTAAAAATGAAGCGACATCTATGTTTATCCAAATTTGAGAGGAAATGATACCTCATATTACAAATAATAGATCAAATAAAATAAAGATGTAAACGAGAGCAGCGATACAAAACATCCATCTGCTATTAGGCTTTTACAGTTAGGAAAGTAAGGTTGAGGGATATACTTAAAAAAACTTTTTATGTAAAAGATGAGGCTAACTATTACATATACACATTCTTCGAATAGTCAAAAAGTAAATGGAAAATTGAAAAGAGGTTTTTTTGTGAGAAGACGAATAAGTGCCATTATAATCTTCATGTAATGTAACAGGATTTAAACTTTTCGTTGTAGTGATATTGGTAGCTGTATTAAGTCTTTTGTTCACTTCATTGGATATTTGGGAATGGTTAAGATTTTTGTTTTCAATAAAGGCTATCATCCCTTCAAACGGCAATCGTAAATTAGTATGATTTCTAAGGGTGTATTTGTTGATGTCTGAAATATAATCTTTTGTGTCCGACAATATTTCAATCCTTTTGCATTCAATTGCAAAATAAATATCTTCATCTTGCTTATTCCATTCATTTTGCAAGCCTAACTTATTAATATAAATATCGATTTTATCCGGCTTTTCCTTTCCATCAACTGCATCAACATATCTTTTTTGTGTTTCGTAAGTGAAGTTTATTTGTTCTAAAGCTGATATTTTATGTTTTAAAATTGACTTGTTAGGTATAAGATATTTATCAACAAATTCCATCTTCAGATAATCTTCGGGCTTATGCGTAGTTTGTAAGCGTATCCATGACTTGCTATAGATAGGCATGTCTTTTTGTAACATCTGATAACACTCTATAACATACCAAAGTATATGATTTATCCGATCGTTCGTAATGGAAATAACCTTGCTACGATTTTGTATGAATATTGAAGCATTAAGGGGCATCAAGGGTCACGTTTAAATGATTTAACTCTGCCTGTTCTATCGCTTCTTTAATTTCAGCTACATCATACCACGCCATGGCTCTATGCCAGCATTTGTATTCGTTAGGTTTTATGATATAAAAAGAATGTTGTTCAAATCCTTTTATATCTTTCTGAATATAAAGGTTTTTTCCAGCGTCTTTACTATTTGTAATTCTTGATATAGTCAAGTTGCTTGCAATCCTTTTTAATACTTCCTTTTCATTAGTATTATCATTAATTACAACAACCTTTTCTTTGCTTGCAAGTTTTTCTTTCGAAAAAATGAAGTTCATTGCAATAAAATAGTTTAAAGGAAAAATCTGGACTTGTAAATACTCATGTTCATATAAGTTTTCAAATTCCTTTATAAATACACTTGCATATTTTTTAAGAAAATGCAAATTATTATCTACTTTCTTTATAAATTTATATTGTTTGCTTTCCTGGAATTGATATCTTGAAACGTTTAAGGCGTAATCAATAAGATCCTTTTCGTACACGTTTATCTGATAAGTAGAATTAATAATGCTGTTAATTTGCTCTATAATTCGTTGAGATAATGGTGGAGTTTCAGATTGTAGTATTTCAGAGTAATAACTTTTTAAAGGTTGTAAAAAAAGTTTTACTAATGAAATCAGTTTCACATCTATCTCATCTTCAGCTTCTACAAAAGGGAATGACAAAAATTCATCCTTAAACCTTACAGCCGGTCTTGTAGCAACTCCCCAAGAACAGGATTTAAGATACAAATAATAAGTTATAATATCGCTTATTAAATAAGCATATAACAGTTTTGTTTTCTCTTCACCATCAAATGTTATTCCTGAGACTCCATTTACATAAACACAATCACTATCAGAAAAAGAAACTCCCAAATAAGTTTCATCAAAGCATTGCTCCTTTAATAGTATTTTAGAACCTTTAAATAACTCTTCTTTTCTACCTCTAATAAAATAAACATCTTCAACACCTAATTTATCTCGATTATGAACTGGAGTATAATAAGGTTTAACTTCTTGATTCTCAATTTTAGCATATCCAACTAAGTTCGGATAATATTTTGGAGAAGTTTTCGATTTGGTACTACTCTTTATTACTCCTAAGCCTCTTTCACCCTTATTATTATAAATAAACTTTGAGGCGCTTATTTTATTTTGTTCCAATCGCTTTAAGAATGAATAATCTAAAGTATTACCATATAAAGCTACTTTAAACATCCAATCATTCTCTATAAACTGTTTTTGTTGAATTTCTTTTTGGTCAAATTTTTCTATGATTAATGCCTTATAATATTTCAAAAAAATATTTGATTTAAGAGATAAATGCTTAACAACATTTTTTAAATGTTTTCCATCAATTGACAAACGATAAAATACAATAGAGGCAGGACTATTTTTTTCTTCAAAAATCAAACGTCTAACGGGAGAAAGGTCAAAAAAAATGTCTATACTAAATTGAGTTAAAAAGCTTTTTTTAAATTCTTTTGTAATAGTAGATATGTTATAAAAACTTGTGCTTGTTACAATCAATGCAGAAACAGTATTTGGTTTCATAAAATTCCTGGAGTGCAACAAGAAAGATTGAGCTATTTCTATCTCTCCCTCAATATTCTTCCTATATATATTATTTTTATTTAACCAATTTAAATGAATTTCTGTCTTATCTTTTTTCCATGGCGGGTTTCCTAAAATAAAATGTAACTCTTTTGATTTTATAATCTCATTATAGGAATGGTCGATATCAAAGAAATTTGCACCAAAAAGATTTTCATCAATCAGTTTAGGGAATTTAAAAGTATCAAGTATTGTTTTAGGGTCTTGATAATCTAATATAGCAATGTATATGGAGAAGCATGTTACTTTAAGTGCTTGTTCATTTAGGTCAATTCCAAAAAGATTATTTTGAGCAATTTCTCTGAGCCTTGTTTTACTAACCTTTCCCCCAAAAAGATATTTTTCTTTATCCACCATCCGCCTATACGATTGAACAAGAAAGATTCCTGACCCACAGGAAGGGTCAAAAACAGTACACTCTGACGTTTGGTATTTATCTAAGTACTTATCAACTGTTTCAGTTAAAATATATTCAACCAAAAAAGAAGGTGTATAAATTGCGGAATGTTCGTTTCTAGTTTCTGGGCTAATTAATGATTCATATATACCACTAATAACTTCAACAGGTATAATACTGAAATCAAAAATTTCAAAGTAAAAATCCATTTCGTCAAATAATGATGGAACACTTAAATTGTCTTTTCCATTAAAAATTAATGAAAGTGATTGAGCTTGAAAAATTGATAACTGAACATTAAAATCTTTAAATAAAACACCATTAAATTTTAAATTAAGGCCTGCAAAAAAATCATTCAATTTTGTTGGTTCCTCAATTAATTTTCCAAAACTTTTTCGCCGTTCCAGAATTGAATTTCCTTTTATATAACTTTCATCGATTTTAACATCTCTATCAATAAGGTATCTTATAAAAATTAATCGAAGAATTAAAATATTTGCTTCCTCTTCTCTTAAATAATTCTCATTCTTTTCATTAGTGAGCTTTTCCCTAACTTCTTTAATGTTATCAAAAAGGCGTTGGTTTACCCTTTTTTTCTGAATAGTATTTTTGTATTGTGTGTCTTGTAACCATTTCCAACTCTCACCACTTTGTAATTTCCAAAAAGAGAAAATTTCATTTCTATCAGTTTCGGTTAGTTGTATTTCCTGCAAACACTTATTTCTTTTATCATAACTAAAAGCATTAAAAATTTGTATTTGATTGTATTTTATAATAAAAATTAATGGTGAATAATCAAATGACCATACTTGTTTATGAATTTCTTGTTCCCTTCCCGCTTCTTTATCACGAGTTAAATCAAAAAATAAAATGTAAGGTTGATTATTAAAGACAAAAAAAGCATCCGGCTTAATAATATCAATTTTTTTTTGAATTTCAGGAGGGAAAGCAGTAAAAATTTGCCCGTCTTCTTCATTGGTGAAAAAAACAGCCTCTTTAGAAAGTAAATCTAAACCTTCTAATAAGCTTTTCAACTCTCCACTTAACAAAATTGAAGTTTTGACAAATATATACGATGTTTCATAATTTTTGCTAATTTTTTTGGCAGCATTTCCACTGTTGTGCATAAATACATGCTTGGACGTGACAAGTACATTTTGTACAAGCATTCGTATTTATATATTGAAGGGAAAACAAATGGTAATATTTTAATCAATAAGTAATAAGCCTTTTATGTATAATAAGGGCTTATTAAATAATATATTATTGGCCCTGTAACTGCTACATATAGCCACAAAGGCCACGTGTATTTAGCGAGTTTTTTATGTGCATGCCATTCGGAAGTTAAGGCACGGTAAGCTGTAAATAAAATAAATGGAAGAATAACGGCGGCCAGCATAATATGAGTAGAAAGCAGCAACAAATAGAAAACTCTAAGGTTACCAACCTGTAGCTTTTCTCCGGCGCTTAGAAGCCCGTCATGATTTAGATCTCCAAACCTCGCTTCTCCTGCCATCAAATGATGCGCTATATAAGAAACTAAAAAAAGAATTGATAAGAGCATTGCCGTTATCATAATATTTCTGTGCAGTTCGTATTTACCGTTTTTAACAGCAATAAGCGCCACAATTAATAAAATGCTCACAGCGGTATTAATAATTGCGTTGATTTTAGCAAAAATGTGTACATCAAAATTTGGATGAAGACTCAGTTTAAAATTTCCTAAAGCTGCAATTGCAGTAAATACAACAACAGAGAAAATGCCAATAAGCCAATAAGCTTTTTTATCGTTTTTGGGCAAGGCGGCCGGTAGCATAAATAATAATTTAAACTATAGATTTTTATCTGCCTGAAAAATGTTTAATTTTTTTTTCCTGTCTTTTTCAAGCATTAGTAAACCGATGTCCTTAGCTAAAGCAGCGAGGGATGAAGTATCAAGCCCATTGTAATATCCTCTTACTAAATAATCTTTATCGAGTAAGACAAACTTTTCAGAATGCATGAAAGAAGAATCTACATTTCCGCCTTCCACCAATCCTATCTTTAATTCATTGAAGCCAAAATCGTAAATAGCCTTTTTATTACCCGTCAACAACCACCAGTTATCATGGTCAACTCTAAACTTGTCAGCATACTTTTTTATAGCAGCAACAGAGTCGCGATCAGGATCAATAGAGAATGATAGAAACCTGACAATGGAAGAATCTACAATTTTTCTGCCTTCATTATAATGGGAAAACGATTGTTGCAGCTTAGCCATATTTTTTGTCATTGCAGGACAAACGAAAGGACATCGGGTGAAAAAGAAATCAGCAACAATAACCCTATTTTTAATATCATATAAACTTACAGTATCTCCTAACTGGTTTACTAAAGTTATGTTTCCTGTCTTATGCCAAATGGTATCAGAGGTGGTTTTGCCATCAACTGTCTTTGTGACAACAGAATCGACATAATATCTTCCAGGCATTACAACAGCCTCATCGCTTGCTGCTTTTAAAACGTAGTAACATATAAGAGGTATTAAAAGGGCAATACAAAGAGCTCCAATTGCTTTTTTATTCATTTTATTTTATTATAAAAAACCATCGCTTCCCGGCGATGGTTTTTTTCAGGTTTTTTATTTTACTAAAAACTATAACACTTATTCCATCGCACCGGTTCTCTTCTCTTGTGGTTTTCCTTTTTCATCTGCTTTTACATCGGTAGACTTTATATGGCTTCTTTCTCTTTTATAAGCGTCGTAAGTATTCCTGTTATTCTTAAAGGAATTGCCATCGTATAAAAAAGCGATTATTCCCCAAATTAAAAGCGCCAAAGGCACTATTATAGTCATGATAAGATTCCTGATTTCAGACTTAAGGTGCATAAAATAAGCGACAATGTAAAAAGCTTTAGCCAACATTAAAATAATGATAGCGCCTTTAAGAGCCATCCGTCCACCGGGGCTTTCAACTCCAATAAGTATATATCCTAATACCAGCTCGACTATTGTAAGTACCAATAATATCCAAAATGTTCTCCAGATTTCTTTTGTTCCACCAGGGTTGTCATGAACGGCGTTTGCAACATCAGTATGCGTATGTTCCATAAATAAGTTTTAATTAAATTGTATATAAATATTAGAGAAGATAAAAGCATGTAAATACAAATACCCATACCAGATCTACGAAATGCCAATATAATCCTGCCTTTTCGATCATAAGGTAATGACCTTTCTTTTCAAAGGTATCCGTAGCTGCCATTATTAACATTATAATGTTGATCACGACTCCTGAGAATACATGGAAACCATGAAAACCTGTAATGGTAAAAAAGAAGTTGGTGAAATTTGTAGAAGCCCCTGTACCGTCGGCGTTAGGAAAAGGATTTCTTCCCCACCATGCTCCTTCATGGTGCAGGTGGTTCCATTCCCATGCTTGGCAACTTAAAAATGCAAGTCCGCCAAGTATTGTCCATGCAAGGTAAGTGATAACCCCTTTTTTATTTCTTTCATGACCGGCATGTACAGCAAGTACCATTGTTACAGAACTCATTATCAAAATAAAGGTCATAATACTTACAAACACTAATGGAGCGTGAACACTTTCTCCTGCCCCGGGGTAAGATCTGAATACTTCGTTTGGGTTGGGCCAACCATTACTTGAGAACCGAACGGTGCCATAAGAAATAAGAAAAGCGCCGAAGGTAAACGAATCGCTCATCAAAAAATACCACATCATCAATTTACCATACTCTACATTAAAAGGGCTTTTACCCCCACCCCACCATTTTGTGTCTGCTGCAACTGCTGTTGTTTCCATGTGTTCTGTTTAAGTTTGGTATGCAAATTTATTCGCCTACATCGAAACAAGCACTAAAAAAAACAAGTTTTTTATTTTAATCAGAACCTGTGGAAAATTAAATGTAATCTGCCTGTCCAGATATCACTTATTCACCCTGTTGACAGCTATCCGTTAACCGCTTACAATATTAAAAAATATAAAGAGGTAAATCCAAATTGCATCAACAAAATGCCAATAAGTACTGGCTACTTCTATCGGTACACTGCTGTAATTTTTGCTGCGCCTGTTAAAAGCTCTTAAAAACATTACAATCAAAACTATTACACCTCCTAATACATGCACCATATGTACTCCTGTAATCACACCTAAAAAAGATCCTGAAGGGTTGCTTCCGCTTCCTATTAATTTAACCCCGTGCTCCTGCAAATATTGAAAGCCCATTGCCTGCAGTATCACAAATAAGACCCCCAAAGCGGCAGTAAAAGTGATCAAAATCCTATACCGAACCATATTGCGGGACTTAAAAGATTGTGCAGCAAGATAAATGGTAAGACTGCTCAATAAAATTACAGCAGTTGAAAACCAAAATACGGGCGGAAGACTAAACTGCAGCCAGTTACTATCGTTTCTTTTTACAAGATATGCACTTGTAAAACCTGCAAACATCATTAAAATACTTGCCATGCCTACCCACAAAGAAAATTTATGGGGATGAAGTCTTTTACGTTGTTGACTCACAGTTGTCATAATCTCTTAACTTTATTTTCTCGTTACCTTAATTTTACTCGTCAAAGCAAACCCAAAGACACGAAGGCACAAAGTATTACAAGAGTTTCGTGTAAGTTGCAGGTTTGTGTCTTTGTGGTTCAAACCGCCTTCATGTGAAGGTTTTAAAGCTTTTTTTAATATCCATTAGCAATTTTCAATTAATCTTATCTGCAAGAAGAGCAAGCAAAACAACCGGTAAATAAATATAACTGCTGAACATAACTCTTTTAGCCGCCTTTACATCCATTTCACTATATAATCTCATACATTGTATCACAGTAAAAATATTACATGCAACTACAATCCATAAACTTACAAATCCCGTCATTCCAAAATAGTATGGTAGTATGCCTACCGGTATCATTATTAAAGAGTACATTACCGCCTGCATTGCAGTAAACTTTGTTGGTCCTTTATCAGATGGCAACAGTTTAAAGCCCGCTTTGCTATAGTCTTTATAAGCAACCCAGGCAATAGCCCAAAAATGAGGAAACTGCCAAAGAAATTGTATTCCAAACAATACCCATCCGCCTGCATTAAATTCTCCTGTGCCTGCAACCCATCCTATAAGGCAAGGCAAGGCTCCGGGAAAAGCGCCTACTAAAACTGCAATAGAATTTACCTTTTTCAGAGGGGTATAAATGAAAGCATACAAAAAAAGACTAAATGCAGATAAAAGAGCGGATGATAAATTAAAGAACTGCCACATCATTAAAACTCCAGACATTCCTGCTATAGAAGCAAAAGTATAAGCTTCCTGCTCACTCATTCTGCCATTGGCAACAGGTCTTTTACCAGTCCGTTTCATCAAAGCGTCAGTGTCTTTCTCAACAGCCTGGTTTATTGCATTTGCCGCACCTGTTATCAATATGCCTGCTGTAAATAACAGTACAACCATCTTAAAATTATAAGTAATACCGGGTGCAAGTAAGTAACATATTACACATGAAAAAACAACAGTAAAGCTTAAAGTAAACTTTATTAATTGAAAGTAATCTTTCACTTTGGAAGCTAAGCGATAGCTTGCTGATATATCCTGTACAGTGCTCATCATAACCTCAATCTACCTTTTTTTAAAAAGCAATGCCCTGAAAACTCAGGGCATTCTTATTATTATTTTCCTGCTTCATCTATTAACCGGATTTTTTTAATGATTAACACTTTCTTCTGCCCCTATCGGTGTTGTCTGCGCTATAAAATCTTTACCATCTTTACCATAATCATATGGCCAGCGGTAAACTTCAGGTATCTCCCCTACCCAGTTTCCATGCCCCGGATGAATAGGGGCAGTCCATTCCAAAGTAGTTGAACCCCAGGGGTTTTGAGAAGTGACTTTTCTTCCTTTAAAAATTGAATAGAAGAAATTGAAAAGAAACAAAAGCTGAACTGCGAAAACAATGATTGCAACGATACTGATAAATAGATTCAATCCTGCAAACATTTTAAAACTTTCCCAGTTTGTATAGTCATAATACCTTCGCGGCATACCTGCAAGACCTTCGTAATGCATGGGCCAAAATATGAGATACGCGCCACCTAACGTTATCCAAAAATGTATATAAGCAAGCGTGTTATTCATATAACGACCAAACATTTTAGGAAACCAATGATAAATGCCCGCATACATGCCAAACACACCCGCAACACCCATCACAAGGTGAAAGTGAGCAATAATAAAATAAGTATCATGAAGATGAATATCTAACGCAGAGTTACCAAGCCATATACCTGTCAGACCACCTGAAATAAACATACTTACAAAACCAATTGAATAAAGCATCCCGGGGGTAAAACGTATATTACCTCTCCATAAAGTAGTCAGCCAGTTAAATACTTTTATAGCTGATGGCACAGCAATAAGCAATGTCAGCAAAACAAAGAAAGAACCAAGGAAAGGGTTTAGACCGGATACAAACATATGATGGGCCCATACAAGAAATGACAGCACTGCGATGGCAAATAGCGAACCAACCATAGCCATATATCCAAAGATAGGTTTACGGGAATTTGTACTTAAAATTTCAGAAACCATACCCATACCAGGAAGAATAATAATATATACTTCAGGGTGACCTAAGAACCAAAACAAATGCTGATATAAAATAGCACTGCCGCCTTCGTTGGGTAGTGCGCCAACACCATTTACAAAAATATCACTTAAGTAGAAACTTGTTCCAAAGTTGCGGTCAAAAATCAGCAGGATGAAACCTGATAACAATACGGGGAATGATAAAACGCCTAAAACAGCAGTAAAAAAAAATGCCCAAATGGTTAAAGGAAGACGGGTCATACTCATACCTTTTGTTCGCATATTAAGTATAGTGGCAATGTAATTCAGGCCTCCCAATAATTGGGAAACTACGAACAAGGCCATGCTGATAAGCCACAGATCCATCCCGGATTTAGACCCCGGAGAAGCCGAACCAAGCGCACTTAAAGGCGGATATGCCGTCCAGCCGCCACTAAAAGGGCCTGTTTCAACAAAGAGCGAAGATAACATTACAACACCTGAAATGAAAAAAAACCAGTAGCTCAACATATTCATAAAAGGTGAAGCCATATCTCTGGCACCGACTTGTAAAGGAATAAGAAAGTTAGAAAAAGTGCCGCTTAAACCGGCAGTTAATACAAAAAATACCATTACGGTGCCATGAATAGTTACTAAAGCATAGTACGCATCCGGAGTAATATGACCACCTTTAGCCCATTTACCAAACAACGTTTCTAAAAAGGGAAAGTTGGTGTCAGGATAGGCAAGCTGTACACGAAAAAGCACCGACATCAACCCCCCCAACACCGCCCAGGTCATTCCGGTAATAAGAAACTGCTTTGCAATAATTTTATGATCCTGGCTGAAAATGTATTTGGATATAAAAGATTGATGATGATGCCCGCCATGCTCTTGATGATCTATATCATGGGCAATAACCGGAGAAGTTTCGGTATGTAAAATCTGTTCGTTACTCATGCCAATTAAATTTGTTTAACCCTTTAAAGGATATTTTATAATGTCACTTATTTCAAATTGTTTTGATTTCCTCCTAATACGTTTTTTGCACTTGCTGTTTTAACAGGGGCCGCACTGTCGAGTTTAGAAGGCGTTGTCATAGGTGCAGCGGATGGGTCTTTGTCAGGAAAAGCAGAATAATAATATGGCTTTTGTTTTATCATCCATGCATCAAACTCTTCTTTTTCTACCACTTCAATAACACCTTTCATAGAATAGTGCCCATTTCCGCAAATCTGGTCGCAAGCTATTTCATATATAAAATTTGGATTACCAGTCTTTTCCTTCATTTCTGCAGTAGTATATTTTGGTGTAAACCATAATGTTGTCGGTATTCCCGGAACTGCATCCATTTTCATTCTAAAATGCGGAAGGCCTACATCATGTATAACATCTCTTGAGCCAATAATCAGCTTTACTGGCCGGTTTTTTATTACATACATAGCTTCTTGTTCTACTATGTCATCATAAGCAGCAGGATCCGCCTTTTGATTTAACTCCTTATTATCCGCCCAAACTAAACCTAATTGATTTGTTGAGGTTTCAATATTTCTAAAATATTTTTTACCAAACTCTTTGTCTTTTCCGGGATACCTGTAAATCCATCCAAACTGCTTGCCGGTTATTTCGACTACGAGAGCATTTTTTGGCGCATCTCCTGTAAAAATGAACCAGTTACGCAATCCGATAACCACAAGAACTGAAAGAACAATGGCAGGAATAACAGTCCAAACAACTTCCATTGTATTATTATGGGGAAAAAAGAAAGCTTTACGGTTTTCCTGTTCCTGGAATCTATAGGCGAACCAGAATAATAATATCTGTGTTATCAGGAATACAATTCCTGTTACTAATAAAGTGATGTGCAACATCTCATCTACCTTTTCCCCTTCCTTAGATGCACTCTCCCCCAGAACTCTTCCCGCCAGAATATGATGACAATAATAAACCCCTATTAAACCAAAGAAAAGAAAAGCTATCATCAAAAAACCATTAATCTTATTATTTTGTTTTCTTGCTATTTCTTCTCCTTTCAGTATAGATACATATTCACTTGCCTTGGCAATCTGGAAGATGACCACAAATACTAAAACTATAACGGCGATGACAAAATATGTTGACATGATTGGCTTCTGCTATTTTCTATTCTTTAAATAAATCTAATACAAAATTACGTATGATGAATAATACTTTCTTTTAAAAAAGGATTATTTTTAGCAACCAAAGGTACTTTTGCTAAAGCTCTTCCAACAAAGAAAATTATCAGACCTGCAAATAATGCCATTATTCCAAAATCCAGCAGGCTTAATGTTACATGGTCTCTCGAAATACTCGCCATGACCATCTGGTTGAAGTCTAACCAATGTCCAAACAGGATAAGTATTGCCATAAAAGTCATTAAAGTATAATTGCGTTTAGAACTTCTTGTCATTAAAATCAGTAACGGACAGACAAAGTTAATTATAAGAGTCAGGTAAAATATTCCTGCCCATGCACCGTTTCGGGTACGTGGTTGAAAATAAGTAGTTTCTTCGGGCTGATTAGAATACCAGATGAGCATATACTGGCTAAACCACAGGTAAGTCCAGAATATTGAGAAGGCAAAAATAAACTTACCGAGATCATGCAGGTGTTCATCTGAAGTATATTCAAGGTAGCCTCTGTTTTTGAGATAAATAACAAATATTGTAATCAATGCTATGCCCGAAACAAAGGAACTTGCAAAAGTATACCAGCTATACATAGTGCTGTACCAATGTGCATCTATACTCATTAACCATAGCCAGGGAGTGGTAGAACCAACTGTTAGTCCAAACCAAACAGTAAATAAAGAAGCTATGACTGTGTTTTTCCAAACCCATCTTTTACTTTGATCAAGATTCATTAATGACTCATCATTTTCACGTGACAAAGCTCTCATTCTCATACCAAGATAACTCCAGAGACCAATAGATAACAAAGTCCATATTACAAAGAAAACAGGATTTAAAAAACTCTTTTTCTCCATCAGCATTTGGTCATTATTAGGGTGAACCCAGTGATAAATGGCATTATTACCACCATGGTTTAAACCAAAAACAATGAAAAAAAGAATAAAAACAGCTATTACCCCAAAAATAGGTACTACCGCAGAAATGGCTTCGGGAACACGTCTGAAAGCTACCTGCCACCCACCATGTGCCAAAGTAGTAACACAAATAAAAAACATACTGCCATTACAAATCAATAAAAAGAAGATACTGTTGTATAATAATGTTCCCCAAAATATTGCCTGCCGGTGCACATCACTGCTCAATCCCATGGTAATAAATCCAATGATGAAAGCGAGTAAACCAGCGCCAATTAGTCCCATTGACCAGGTTCTCATGCTGCCCGTTGCTTCAAATTGATCTCGGATAGATGCCATTTTAAAATTTTTTTCTTACGGTTTATTTGCTCTGATTGTTTTTTGCTGTTGCATCGCTTGCAGTAGTTTTACCTGCAGCGGCGGTACTGTCAGCAGTTCCTGCTCCAGACTCACTTTCCCCTTTAGCTGCCTGTTGTTTCGATTTAATATATTCAGCAACCATCCAGCGTTGTTTTCGGTTTAATTGAGACGCATAACTTCCCATAAGGTTTTTACCATAGGTCATTACGTGGTATAATGTACCTTCGGGAAGAGCTTCGATTTTTGGATCTCCAACCAGTACTGCCGGCTTTGCAGCAAAAGGTCCGGTACCATCTTTATACAATGGGCCATTACCATTTAATGCTGTACCATGGCAAATAGCACAATTAATCAAATACTGTCTCTCCGCTTCGGTCATTTCTGTCTCATTCAACCTTGGTAAAGGGTTAGCGACAAGTGCGCTTCGGGCATATCCTGCACTGTCATTTGCTAAATGATAAGGAAGTTCTTCTCCGCGACTGACAGTTCCTTCAACAGGTCTGTTATTAAAATTAACACTCTTGGATGATAAATTGCTGTGGTCTGCATATGTCTCATAGGCACGGCTATAAGCCATATCGGGCATATAAATTCTTCCTGGTTTGCTGTGATTATCGCCACAACTGATTACCAAAAGTCCAGAAAAGGCAAGAAACACTATAATTGCTAATTTCTTCATTTTGTGTTGTTCTTAATATTCAATTATCATATAGAAGGTTGTTCTGCATATAATTCCTGCTGT
>JAABUS010001370.1_pt1 | contig 53642 bp, 46 predicted proteins | sample 5560161 | NCBI WGS metagenome assembly JAABUS01 (sample SAMN10711885, study PRJNA513376) | rock metagenome | isolation source: Antarctica rocks | place: Antarctica: Victoria Land, Trio Nunatak nord | collected 2016-01-04 | reverse complement strand
CCTGATATGGAGCAAAAAAATATTCTCGGCTTGCAACTGCCAACTGACCCAAGATGGGTGGATCTTGCCAGTATTTCACTGGAGGCAATTTTAACCGATCATGCCTGGTGCGAACAAAAAGCCGCATCAAGCTGCATTTCACTTATTCAACGATACCCCGATAAAGAAAAACTGGTAAGCGCATTGTCTCCGCTGGTAACAGAGGAATGGGGACATTTTCGTTTAGTGATCGCCGAATTAAATAAGCGTAACCTGCCCCTCGGTAAACAACGTAAAGATATTTATGTAAATGAACTGCTAAAAATTCAAATAAAAGACGGATCGGATGAAATAAGGTTGCTCGACAAACTGCTGATCTTTGCATTAATTGAAGCAAGAAGCTGTGAACGTTTTAAACGCTTAAGCGAAGGCCTGGCAGATAACTACCTGCAGCATTTTTATCGCCGCTTCATGGAAAGCGAAGCCGGGCACTATCATTTGTTTATTGATCTGGCTGAGACCTACATCCATAAAGATAAAGTGCGTAAACGCTGGCAGGAATGGCTGATGTATGAAGCTGACGTTATGAAACAATCTGCTATTAGCGGTGACAGGATACATTGAACAGCTATCAGCCTTCAGCTTTCAGTTAATACTTATCAAAAATAAAATAAGTAGCTGTTAACTTAAACTTACTATTGATCAGACGCTAATTAATTTAAAATTGCTGAACTGGTAGTTGATAGCCCTTACCCTTTAGCTCATATCGTGAATGTATTTTTCAATGTTGTACAACAATGGTATTAAAAGTTCGTTTGTGCCAGTATAATTAAGCTGGGAGCAGCCAGCATTCTACAACTAATATCCTTCTAATGAGTAGCCACCGATTTATGTTTGCGACTGGTATTGAAAACAGTTATCCTAATATATCGCTTCCAAATGGAGGTACAAAGCGGATTGACGAAATGGAAAAAACAGGTCACTACAAGCTTTGGAAAGATGATTTTCAACTGGTAAAAGAATCCGGCATACAATACCTGCGTTATGGACCGCCTTATTATTCTACGAATGTTGCACCGGGTGTATATAACTGGAGCTTCACTGACGATGTCTTTAACGAGCTTAAGCAATTAAATATTATTCCGATTGTAGACCTTTGTCATTTTGGAGTGCCTGATTGGGTGGGCAACTTTCAAAATCCCGAATGGCCTTATCATTTTGCAGAATATGCCGAAGCATTTGCAAAAAGATTTCCTTCCCTAATCTTGTATACTCCTATAAACGAAATATTTATTGCTGCCATGTTCTCCGCTCAATATGGATGGTGGAACGAATGCAAAAAGGATGACCGGGCTTTTGTAACTGCTTTGAAAAACCTTTGCAAGGCAAACATGCTTGCCATGCAGGCGATTCTTAAAGTACAATCGGAAGCATGTTTCATCCAGAGTGAATCATCAGAATATTTTCATGCTGAAAATCCTTCTGTTCGCCCTCTTTGTGATTTTCTCAATCAAAAAAGATTTCTTTCGCTCGACCTCACATTTGGTCATCCGGTAGATGTGAATGTTTATAAATATCTCATGGCAAACGGAATGACTGATCAGGAATACAACTGGTTTGGAGAACATTCGATAAAATCCCGGGGACGGTGCATTATGGGAAACGATTATTATATAACCAATGAACATATGGTGCATACCGATGGCAGCACCAGTGCCGCAGGTGAAATATTTGGCTACTATATAATTACTCATCAATACTTCAGAAGATACCGGTTACCGATAATGCATACCGAAACCAATATAACAGAGCCTTTCTCTGTTCATTGGCTAAAGAAACAATGGGCTAATGTATATCGTTTGAAACAGGACGGCGTTCCTATTGTCGGCTTTACGTGGTACAGCCTGATTGACCAGGTAGATTGGGATAGTGCTTTGCGAAATGATGACGGCGTTGTTAATTCATTGGGTCTTTATGATATTAATCGAAAGATGAGACCTGTTGGCAATGTATTTAAAAATCTTATTTTACAATGGAAAGAGGTAATAGCAAATGAAAGTTATGGAGTGCATGTGTTCTAAGTGGATGGAAGCTATGACGCTGACTTCCGAAGTCTCAAATTTCACCATCTTGCCATACAAACGCAGACTTCGAAAGTCTTGATTAAAGGATGTCTCCATTCAACTTTCCGGCAAAACGCTGACTTCCGAAGTCTTAAATTTCACCACCTTGCCATACTAACGCAGACTTCGAAAGTCTTCAACAAAGCCATCTTCACAACGGATGAAATTGCAAAGCTCAAAAAAACAGCGTATCCATTCAAGACTTTCGAAGTTTGCGCATGTATAGCAAGATGCCGGCATTCAAGAGTTCGGAAGTCAACGTCTGATATATAAGTTTACAAACCTTCTTCCTTAAAGACTTAGGAAGTCGTTCTAAAATCTTGAAAAATATTTCTCTTCTTCATTCAAATCAATATGGGGATTCTTCTGTTGAAACTGTTTGATCTTTGAAAGATATGATTCTATAAATTTACGGTGTGCCTGCGTAGATGGTTGAAATGGCTTATGCTTAAAAGCTTTTATAATATCTTTTATCTCTTCCATTACAGAGAGATCTTCTTTGTTTATGTAGCATTCTATAAATTTCTCAAACACAAAGTTTGTCGCGGTATAATTAGGATGCACCAGGTCGATATCATAAAACCTGTAATCGCGCAATACATCAATCACCAATTCGTAAGCAGGAAAATAGTACAACCTGTCTGATTCAGTAATTAACTGGTGAACAGTTTCTATAAGTCTTGCTTTACTTCTGTTATTTTCTATAACACCATCCCGGATATGCCTGACCGGACTAACCGTAAAAATAACCTTTAAAACAGAATTCAATTGAAACAGCTCTGATAAGCAGCTATTGATTGAATACCGCATTTCATCAATACCTGTTAAATGCTTGCGAAACCATTTCGATGGAGCCCGATGACAATTTGCAACCGATTCATTGGTCTCAGTTAAATGATAAGAAAATGATGAGCCTAATGTGATGATTAGCCAGTCTGCTTTTTGTAAAAATGCATGAGCGCTTAGCTGTGATTGATTGATGTTTAGCAATACCTGATCCTGGTCTGTACCTGAAAAAATGGAATGATGCTGCCAGCTCTGCCATAATTCGTTCAAATGAAAAAGATCATCTTTATTATATTTTTTACAATGAATATAAGAGACCAGGCTTTTACAAACACTCAACGGATCAAATAAAATACCATTAGGATTTTGAAAAATAGGAAATTTTAACTGAGCTAACCCTCCGCCAATATGTTCTGTAAAACAGGAACCTATTAAAAAAATGTTATCCTTGTAAGAGATCCTTGGTTCGGGAGATTTGATATCTATATCTAACATGAAATCCATAAACGTGATTCTATAAACTTACTTAATTTAGAAATTTGATGTCAGCTATCAGGAAAGAACACCTGCTTTAGTTTGCTGATAGCAGCATTTACAATTGGAAAATTTTCTCTGCCATCGCTACGCAACGTTCTAATGCTTCATAGTTGAATGCTGGCAGTATTTGCAGTTCTTTAAAATAACTGATCATATATTCAGTATTCATATTACCTACTAAAACATCATCAGCCATTGGGCATCCGCCGACACCTTTTATGGCACCATCAAACCTGCCACAACCTGCGTCCAGTGATGCTTGAATTTTCTCTTTCCAATTTAATGCTGTTGAATGCAAATGAACTCCTATTTCTGTACCTGGAAGCAGATCAATTACAAATTTAGTAATGTCATAAATATTATCTTTATCCGCCATACCCACCGTATCAGCAAGAGAAATTATTTTAATATCCATAGCTGCTATTTTCTTTATCCAGTTGAATACTATTTCTTTTGAATATGCATCACCATATGGATTACCAAATGCCATAGAAATATAGATCACTAATTGTTTGCCTTTTTTAAAACAGGTATTCCGGATTGCGTCTACCCTGGAGAGCGACTGCCCGATAGAACTGTTTGTATTGCGTTGCTGAAAAGTTTCAGAAACTGAAAATGGAAAACCAATACAGGAAATTGCATCATATTCACTTGCTTCTTCTGCTCCCCTCACATTAGCAACGATCGCAAGTAATTTGGAATTGCCTGGTTGTAACTGCTTAATTACATCTTTAGTATCCGCCATTTGCGGAATCAGTTTCGGAGAAACGAAACTGCCGCAGTCTATGGTGTCAAAACCAACCTGCATCAATGCGCTGATATATTCCACTTTTCTTTCAGTGGGAATATAATGTGGCCAACCCTGCATGGCATCACGTGGACATTCAATTAGATGGATGTTGTTGGGCATATTAATATTGTTAACCACCTTTGAGTGTTTTTGAGAACCCGCCTTTAAACCTATAAGGTTTTTAAAACCTTATAGGTTGTTCCAGTTCCTTTGTTTCATCACTTCATATAAAATCATCCCTGTTGCAACAGATACATTCAGCGATTCAAACTTACCTGTCATAGGAATATTAAAAGCTGCATCGGATATTTTTAATAAAGCTGGAGTAATGCCTTTCTCCTCACTTCCCATAATAACTGCACAAGGTTCGGAGAAGTTCAATTCAAATAATTTCTTTTCAGCTGTCATCTCGCTTGCAAACACTTTTATGCCATTTAAATGCAAAGCATCAACAGCATTTATTAAACCTGGTATCCTGCAAACTGCTATCTTTTCTAATGCCCCGGCAGAAGTTGTGATGGCATCTTCATTTAAAGCACCCACTCCTTTATCGGGAATGATAATAGCATGAACTCCACAACAAAAAGCAGTTCTGGCTATTCCGCCAATATTCCTTATATCTGTTATACCATCCAAAATCACAAAAAGCGGCGTTTCGCCTTTTTCAAAAACAAAAGATATTACCTGTTGAAGATCCTGGTATTGAACTTTTGAGATCACCGCTACGCAACCATCATGATTACCAATATTAAAACTATTTATTTTTTCAACCGGTACTTTATTAATGGGTACCAGGTTTTCAGCCGCTATCGTTTTTATTATTTCTATAGCATCACCACCGGCATTATTCTGGAGGTAAATCCTTTCCAGTTGTTTACCTGATTCCATTGCTTCGATGGTTGCCTTCTTACCAATTATAAGGGTGCTTTTTTTAGGCCGGTGTTGTTGTTGCCTGAAGTTTCTCACGCGAATAATAACTTTAATAATTTACAAACCTACACAAAATTAAAAGACCTTCAGTGGTGCTTACTGAAGGTCTTTTAATGGTTAATTATTAATGATTAATTATTAACGGTAAGTGTGTGAAATTTAAGACATCAAAAAATTCATCGAGTTCTTTATAATTTGAGCAACTAACCGTTAATCATTAATAATTCATCATTAATCATTAAATTCCGAATTCACTCTTAACCTGTTTCACATAATCCAATTTTTCCCAGGTAAATAATTCAACCTTTATCTTCTTTTCTTTTCCGCCTGGCAGTGAAAATATTTTAGTAACTGTTTCAGCCTTACGGCCCATATGTCCGTATGCAGCTGTTTCACTGTAAATAGGATTGCGCAATTTCAAACGTTGCTCAATAAAGTAAGGACGCATATCAAAAATATTACTTACAATTGCTGCTATTTCACCATCAGTCATATCCACTTTAGCTGTTCCGTAAGTATTTACATTAATACTGGTTGGTTGAGCAACACCGATAGCATAAGACACCTGCACTAAAACTTCGTCGCAAAGTCCGGCAGCTACCATGTTCTTTGCAATATGACGGGTAGCATAAGCTGCAGACCGGTCTACCTTTGAAGGATCTTTTCCACTAAAAGCACCACCACCATGAGCACCTTTGCCACCATAAGTATCAACAATGATCTTACGTCCCGTAAGACCAGTATCGCCATGTGGCCCGCCAATTACAAATTTACCAGTTGGATTTATATGGTATTTTATCTTCCTGTTAAAGAAATGCGCATATTTTGAATACTTTGCTTTAACCCGGGGAATCAGGATACTTACAATATCCTTATTTATTTTTGCCAGCATTCTTTCTTCCGTATCAAAATCATCATGCTGCGTTGATACTACAATTGCATCTATCCTTACCGGTTGGTTATTATCATCGTATTCTAATGTAACCTGGCTTTTTGCATCCGGACGCAAATACTTTATTTGTTTATTCTCTCTTCTTAAAGCTGCCAGTTCAATTAATATTTTATGTGCCAGGTCAAGTGCCAAAGGCATATAATCATCAGTTTCATTAGTCGCATATCCAAACATCATACCCTGATCACCAGCCCCTTGTTCTTCTTTTGTCTTTTTATCCACTCCCTGGTTAATATCTGCTGATTGCTCATGAATAGCTGATAAGATACCGCACGAATTAGCTTCAAACATATACTCACTCTTGGTATACCCAATTTTGCGGATAACACCGCGTGCAATCTCCTGCACATCCAGATAAGCGCTGCTCCTCACTTCTCCTGCCAGTACTACCTGGCCTGTTGTAACCAATGTTTCACAGGCTACTTTAGATTCAGGATCAAATGCCAGGAAATTGTCAATAAGCGCATCAGATATCTGGTCAGCAATTTTATCAGGATGACCTTCAGAAACACTTTCAGATGTAAATAGATAAGGCATACTAAAAGAAGGGATTTAGTTAAGAAATTATCAATAAAAAGATTCATTATTACCAGGTAAAAATGAATTAGAAATTTTTTTTTGGCGCAAAGATAATGTTCGGATTAAATTTTTGTGTAAATAATTCTTAGCCGAAGCTTTTTTGCAGCATTTCCACCGCCGCCTACCACTACCCTTCCTGTAGCAACGTTGGCATTCACCTGTATCGGATAACCACTCCTGGAAACTCCTGGTGAATAAACAGGCCAGGCAGTATATGGCGCATAGAGTCTGAAACTATATACTTTATCCTTTCGTGTAATTATACTCTGAATATAACGGGACAAATTAAACGTATATTGATTATTTTTAATGGCTCCGCCAAAATCACCTGAATTATAGTTTCCCTGGTAATCTGTTGAAAAATCTATGGGAACGCTTAAAAAAAGATTGTTTGCAGAATCTGTCCTGTCAAGAAATAATACTGGCGGATCAAATAACCCATCTTCCGCAGATGGAAGTTTTTCGATGATCAATTCAGCCCTTTGTATCACCCTGTTAGTTAAAGTTTTTAAACCTGGGATGTATAGCGTAGCAAATGAGCCAGGGCTTGACTGTAAATATAATTTTTCTTTATTAGCTGTTGTATTGGTAATGTTTGCAGCATAAGGTGTACCTGTAATATTCCTTTTAATAAGGTTAGCTCCTTTTGCTACAAAATTCTTATAAACAAACTCTGCGAAGGTAGTGTCTGTTTTCGTAGCATTGCCTACACGATAATAAACAGTAAGCCTGGTTCTGGCATTATCAGATAAATTGAAATAGGCTAATGCTTTATTACGCGGACTAGCAGCATCAATCTTTAAAGCGACTCCTTTAAAAGATAATCTAAAAGTGGAGTCACTTTTAAATGCGTTGGTAGTATCATAGGCGGCTAAACGCTGTCCGAAACTTTTATCAAGACGGATCCTTAAAATATTTGTTTCTGTTACCAGTGTAGTATCTGCTCCTTTTTTAATTACGTGCGGATCATTTAATGTAGTAAAATTAACTGTGGTTTCTCCCAGCTGAGTTGGAACGATATCAAAATCCGGATGATTTATCTGATACAACGTATCAAGCAAGCTTGCCGAGTTTGCAATTTCGTATACATGAATTTTTTCAATAGAATTAGAGTCTCCATATAATCCTTTATAATCAAGAGAAAGGATTACTGAGTCTATACCTTTTATAGAATCTTTTTTTATAAATGGATATGTTCCGGAATTAACAGGCAAGAGATCGAAGTAAATATCAGCGGTGGTTTTTCCAAAATCAGGATCATCCAATATTCCCAAAGCATGGTTGTCGTTTCTGGATATAGCTGTTGAATCAGGTGAAAAATAATTATTGGTACTTACTTCCAGGATGGTATCAAAGGTATTAATATTATCTACTGCAGGAATCAAACCGAGACCAAGAGTGGTAGTATCTATTTTTTGACAGGATTGTTCAAAGGCTAAAATGGTTGTAATAAAAAAAATCGCAATGAAAAAATTCTTCACGAACAATATTTAAATGGGTGAAAGAAAGAGATTGCTCAGGAGGGAGCCGCCTTTTATTACTTGGCAAGATCGGTATATAATTGTAAATAGTCTGTTAAATCAGATTCAGCGTTGAAGGCCAAAACCTTCTTGCCTCTTACCTTTCCAAATTCATCAACCAGTGGTTTTTCAATTTTTTCAGCACCGAAAGTTACTGCATCTGCATGAAGGGCGCCCCCCTTGAACATTGCAGTATTAGTAGCATCTTTAAAAGGTTCTAAATCCTTTTCTTTTATATTTGGATGAATATTGGCAATCTTTGTAAAGTCATTTCCTAATTGTTCTTTGAAAGTATTCTGACCAATTGTATATATCACTTTGCTGTGAGTGAAAACAGGTTCTTTTTTATATACTGTTTTAAGATAGAGAGGGATAAGACTGGTCATCCAGCCACTGCAATGAATGATGTCGGGAGGCCAGCCGAATTTCTTAACAGTTTCCAACGCTCCTTTGCAGAAAAACACGGTACGTAAACCATTATCATCATACCATTTTTCGTTCTCATCATGAAAAATGTATTTACGTTTAAAAAGATCTTCGTTATCTAAAAAGTAAACCTGCAAACGTGCGTTAGGGAGGGAAGCAACTTTAATTTGTAAAGGATAATCATCATTGTCAACGGAAACATTTATTCCTGATAAGCGAACCACTTCATGCAACCTGTGCCTTCTTTCATTAACCATGCCGAAGCGGGGCATGATGCACCTGACTTCAAAACCACCATCATTTGCTTTAATCGCCAGTTTGTTAGCAATCTCAGCAAACTCGGTCATCTCCAGATAAGGTGACATTTCATGTGCAATAAATAAAATTCTTTTCTTTGTTGACATTATCGGTTAATATTGATGAGAATTGTAATAACAGAATATTTTTTAGAAATTAGTTTGCAAAGTTAGGGTATTTAATGGAACATAAGTACCATAGCCGGTTCCAGAGTGGGAAAAGTTGTTTAACATGATCGTTTTTAAAAAGTCAACTCAGCTAACTGCATACATTATTCGATTAAAAGCCACTGGAAACAAAATAGGCTTTGTACCAACCATGGGAGCTTTACATAAAGGACATTTATCACTTTTTGAAAAGTCACTTTTAGATAATAATATAACTGTATGCAGTATTTTTATTAACCCAACCCAGTTCAATAATGCCAACGACTTTCGTAAATATCCGGTTACTCTTGAAAAAGATCTTTTTATGCTGGAGCAGGCAGGAACACATATTGTTTTTTTGCCTGATATAAATGAGATTTATCCTAACGGTATTACACATCTGCAGCATTTTAATCTTGGTACATTAGAGCATACACTTGAGGGAACATTCAGGCCTAATCATTTCCAGGGCGTTAGCCAGGTAATGTTTAGCTTATTGAATATTATTCAACCTCATAATTTGTACATGGGTCAAAAAGATTATCAGCAATGCATGGTAGTGCAACGATTATTGAATAGCATGAATTCTGATACGCTATTAAACCGATGCCCTACACAAAGAGAAGAAAGCGGCCTTGCCATGAGCAGCCGCAATATGCGGCTTAATGAAGAACAAAAGAAAATGGCTGTTACAATTTCAGCAGTGCTTAAATTTTTTAAACACAATTTGAAATCGGGAGATCTTATGCCAATGATAAAAAAGGGCAAAGAGATGCTGGAATTAAATCAATTTAAAATCGATTATGTGGAAATTACAGATGTCCAGACACTTGAAAGTGTTGCACATTGGAACGGAACGCAAAAACTTGTCGGCATGATTGCTGCTTTTATAAATGACATCAGGTTAATAGACAATATGATTTTAACCGATTAATAAAAGTACATCAAAGAGGGAATAACCTGGCGAAGCTCATTCGCTTCGCCAGGTTATTCCCTCTTTAGTCAGTTCCTCCGTTACAACAGTAAGCTTCTAAACATTTTCGTTGCTATGTTGTTTTGTAAGCGCTGCTTTAGATTATTTTTATAGCATTATATTTCAACTTTAATCAACAGATAATTATGGGTAAGAAAATTCTTGGTCTTTTAAAATACCTTTTATTTCTAGGACTGGGGATTTTTTTGTTATGGCTTACCCTGAGGAAATCGAATTGGGAGGAGATTAAAAATGATATCATTACTGCTAATTTTATTTACCTTGTTCCTGCTACAATAATGCTTCTGGTGAGTCATTTAAGCCGTGCGGTAAGATGGAAAATATTGATGGAGCCTATGGGCTATAAACCTTCGCTTATCAATACTTTTCTGGCTGTAATGATTGGCTACTGGGCAAATCTTGCTGTTCCGAGGTTAGGTGAAGTTTTAAAATGTACCATCCTCGCACGATATGAGAAAGTTCCTGCTGACAAGCTTGTAGGAACCATTGTTGCTGAGCGGGCCTTTGATGTGGCAAGTCTTATAGTTGTACTATCACTTACCATTGGAATTCAATATGATCTTATAGGTGAATATGCGACCAGTATGCTCGGAAGTATCTTTTATAATAAAGCTGGCAATGTTTCTTATAGAAAAATATTACTGACATTGGGAATTATAGCCCTTGTATTATTTATTATTGGCTTATTATTAAAAAGACTCGCTCACATTTCTTTTGTTCATAAAACAAAGGGTTTTATTAAAGGTATTCTTCAAGGCTTAACAAGTGTTAAAAATATTAAGACCAAAGGATGGTTCTTCTTTCATACGGTACTGATATGGGTATTATACCTGTTAAGTACTTATATAGGTTTTTTTGCCATGAAAGATATGAGCCAATATGGCATTAAAGTTGCATTGTCGGCTCTTTCATTTGGAAGTCTTGGTATGATCGTACCATCGCCCGGCGGCATTGGTTCGTATCAATATGCTATACAGCAGGTACTGCTGCTTTATGGAATTTCCGCAGAAAAAGGATTGTCGCTAGGAATGCTGATATGGATCGCACAAACAGGAATTGTGATTATCTTCGGCACGCTGAGTTTTATTATGCTTCCAGTAATTAACAGAATAAAAAAATGAAAAACCCAGACTTCATACAAAGTAAATTATTTACTTTACCTGCATTGTTACGGCAGGATAGCCGATGGAAATTTTTGAGTAAAAAAACCGTTTTTACCAACGGCTGTTTTGACATTCTTCACCGTGGACATATTTATTCATTATCCCAGGCAGCAAAAGAAGCCGATATTTTAATTATAGGAGTAAACTCAGATGCATCGGTAAAAAAGATCAAAGGTGAAAACAGGCCGGTTAACGATCAGACTTCCCGGGCTTTGTTGCTTGCATCATTAATAATGGTAGATGCTGTAGTTATTTTTGATGAGGATACGCCGCTCGAACTAATATCCGCCTTATTGCCCGATGTACTCGTAAAAGGCGGTGACTATACTATAGAACAAATTGTTGGGGCAAAAGAAGTAATGGCTAATGGCGGAAGGGTAGTTATTAATCCGATTATGGAAGGGTTTTCCACCAGTAATATTATAGCAAAAATTGGTAAGCAGGATTTACCGAATTAGAAATTATTTACAAAATTTTTCAATTGGGTTTTGAAGCAGGATTTTCAGGATGAAAGAATAATTTACAAAATCTCTTATCCGAATTCTGTGAATCACATTCCTCCTTAGTAAAAAATTTTTTTAAACCCCTGAAAATCCTGCTTCAAACCCAGCTTCAAAATTCTGTAAATCATTCCTCCATCCTGTAAATCCTGCTTCAAAACCCAGCTCCAAAATTCTCTAAATCCTTTTCAATCCGGTAAATCCTGCTTCAACTACCTGCTTCCATACATTCTTTCCACCTCCTGAACAATCTGTTCTATCTGATTGTCATCACCACTGGCATCGTATGGCTGTTTTAAATTACTACTGTAAAAGAAAGCAACAGTCTGGTACACCCTGGCAGTAATCCCTCCCTTGTATTCTTTAATGATCTCAAAGCAATTATTTCCGGTTTGACGGTTAATTAATTTCATTAAAATCCTTCCCTGGTAAATGGATAAGTTGGTGAGTGGTTCGGTAAATTCTTTTTTCAAATCCTTCTCCCTAGATTTCATGTAGTTTTTACGTTGATCCCTTTGAGTCATGGTAGCCATTCGGGCATTCATATCATTCATGATTGCACCTGCTTTTCGTGCGTAAGGATAAGTTACATAAACTGCATTGCGTAATCTTGTCCACTCAGCTAAACGCTTTTTCATAGCCTCAGACATAAGAGCCTTAACATAACATATTTCAAGCTCACGTGCCGGAATGGTATCACCCTGGTAAACTACAAAGGGCACTGCTAATGTATCCTTAGTGCTGTAGCGTGGGTTGGTTTTTCCCTGGCCAAATGAAACAAAGCCTGTAAACATTCCCACAAGTAGGAAAATGAAAGAAAGTTTAATTTTAATGAGTTTATAAGTATTTAAAACCATCAGCTATAAATATAGGAAAATAATTTTCAATCTTTATACTCGACGCTACTAGAGTAAACTTAGATGCAATAAGAATTTAAATAAATTGTTTTCAGCCGTCACTTATAAGCAATAGGTATATCTAGTGGTATTAATTTCCTAATAGCTGCTGGCTGAAAGCATTTTAATACGCCATTTAACGGTCCACATAACACCAGTTACATATTAATAATTACAACGCAGGTTTAAGAGATTTATTGAGTGTAACACGGCGAACTATGCTCATAAAAAATCCAATGATCATTATAAAAATGCCCAGCCATAGAACATTAATAAAGGGGAATTCGTATACTTTCAGGGCTACAAAGGGAACCAGCTTCCTGGATTCTTTAACCTGAATTTCAATTTTTTTATTATTAAGAACCCTGCTAAAACCGATAGCCATATTTTGTGCATAAATAGTGTCCACAACAAATTTAGCTTGGTTATTCTTTACATAAAATACAGGCATGGCAGGATATGTAAATCCTTCTTTAGTGGTAACTGTAAGATCTGCCATCAAAGCGGTATCTGTTGAAGCAAACCGGTATCGGTCATTAAAAGGGTTGGGTACCACTTTATTCAACTTTATAAAACCATTCGAGTAATAAATCGTATCATTAATATCTACTGAATAATTTTTAAAGCTGGCAGTATCTGCCTCTTTATCCATATTATCGGCATAGCTTATATAAGAGAAGATATCCTTATTCCAATAATGCTTACTATCGGGATTATTTGAAAACCCTTCCGCTCCTTTGGTGTTTCTGATCAGGTTAGGATACAAGGTGAACTCATGTGTACTATCTTTCTTTTTAAGATTGATCTTAAAATACATAATTGTTCCACTTGCATTAGTAGAGTCACTATTCAGATAAGTTGCATGATAGGTACCCATATCTGTTTGAATACTTTTAACAAGTGTAATATTCTCCAAAGTCTTTTCCTTGGTAGCGGGATCAAACTTAAGATTGATGCCTGTAGTATTATAAGATAGCACCTGCTTTTTAGAAGAAGAGATGAGAATACCAACCAGCATTAATCCAAAACCCAGGTGCGCCACCGAAGCTCCTGCAGCTTTAAACTTACCATTCAGTCCCGACCAGATATAGAAAGCATTTGCAACAACTGTATACAAAGCAGCAAATACTGCCAGGTGGATGGCTACAAGATAACCTGCGCCGTATGTATCATAATGAATACCTCCAAAAATACTTACCATCGAAGCAATGCTCAAAGCAATAATAGTTGGAAGGGCGATTTTTCTAACCAGGTATTTTCTTGTAGTATCCCTGTATTTTAAATATTGCGTAACTGCCGTAAGTAACCCAATAATAATGGCAACGAAGATCTGAATACGATTATATGGAAATTCACGGTCTTCACCTATTGCAAAATTTGTATTAAAAATTTTATTGATAACAGGGAGGGATGTTGCTGTAATAATAAACATGGATGATAAAAAGAATACCAGGGAACCAATAAACATCCAGAATTCTCTTGAGTAAGAACTTTCTTCTTTAGCAATAAATGGAATTTTTTTATATCTCTGTACAAACAATATAATGGCAGGAATGGTAAACACGAATACTAAAATCCTTAACTGCCAGTTTAATCCGGAGCTGGTAAATGCATGAACGGAAGTATCAGCAAGGTCGCCACTACGTGTGAGATAAGTGGAATATAAAATAAGCAGGAAAGACAATATGAAAAATAAATAGGTAGACCGGAGTGAGTTGCCCGTTGCATTATATATAACCAGGGTATGCAGGCCGGCAATCATAACCATCCAGGGAACCAGTGAGGCATTCTCAACCGGATCCCATGCCCAGTAACCGCCAAAAGTCAATGATTCATAAGCCCATGCGGCCCCCATCATAATTCCTGTACCAAGAAGACAGGCAGAAAATAATGCCCAGGGCACTGCTGCTTTTGTCCAACCTCCGTAATTTTTTTTCCACAAACCGGCGATAGAATAAGCAAAAGGAACAATGGTAGATGCGAAACTCAAAAACAATACAGGTGGATGGATTACCATCCAGTAATTTTGTAATAACTGGTTCAAACCCTGGCCATCCTGCATCGCGGGCAGCGTTAAATAATCCTGTCGGGCAAATAGAGCACCACCTTGTGCAGCGTAAAACTCACGAGTTAGTAAAAAGGGATTGCTGCCTACTTTAACATTAAAAAAGTAAAGGCCCATGATCATGGTTGCCAGGCATAGCTGAGCTATACTCAAAACACTCATAACAGGCGCCTCCCATAGCTTGCTGGTTCTCATAAGTATACATCCAAGTACTACATGCCACATAGTCCACAGAAGGAAACTTCCCTCCTGTCCTTCCCAAATGCAACTTAAAAGATATTTGAAATTCAGGGATTTGCTGGAATGATCCCAGGCGTAGTAATACTCGAACTTGTGTGTAACAATTATGTAAATTAATAATCCGAAAATAGAAAATACTGATATACCATCAACTACGAAAGCAAGCCTGCCTAACCGCTTCCAGCTATCAGCTTCGTTAGATAGAGTGGCGTTAGCCGATTTGAAATAAGCAATTGAAGCAACGAGCGAAGCGACAAAAGAAAGTAAAACCAGGAAATGCCCTATTTGTCCGGGCAGCAGGTGTTCGCCTATATAATCCATTTGTTAATTAATTTTGGCTCAGATTATTTTGAGCTGCTTTTGGATCGTCTTTATATTTAGAAGGGCACTTAATCTGAATTCCGTTTTTAGTATTAATCTCAAATACATCACCTTTCATAGTTCCTTTCAGCACCACCCTTTCCGCCTTTTCCATATCGTATGGTTTCTCAAAATGATACACAACTTTTGCATGGTTGCCCAGCGTATCTACAATATGAAAACAAAAATAATTAGGATCGGTCCGGGGATCATATACAACAGGTTTTGAATTATCCAGCTTAGCAATGATAGTAACATTTTTTCCATTCTTTTGTTTAGCGGATGCAATGGTTTCATATGTTGAAAGATTGCCCATAAAGCTGATTAAAACACCTATGGAAATAGCTATGAAAACAAGCAGTATAATGTGTGATTTTTTCATATTTATCAAAATTCATCGCAAAGCTAATTCAAAACAATCACAATATTTTAGTTCAACATTCAATAATTGCAGGTTGTACTATAGCATAACGTTAAAATACTATTACAACAAGGCACTATGAACTATTTTTCAACTAATTTACATCGCATTTTTCAAGACGGCATTGTTTATGTCATAGTGATTTGAACAACTTCTCAATTATACTTTCGACGCAACAATACCGTTTTATAATTAAAGTACTCAATCGATGACTGATCTTTCTCAATTTGATTCTAACTGTGCCGGCAATCCGAACAATAATATTTTTGGACTTCCTTTTACGGAAGAAGAAGCCCGGCTGGTAATTTTACCCGTTCCATGGGAAGTGACCGTAAGTTGCACCGCAGGAACCGCACGCGCCCATGAACATATATTTAAATCTTCCCTTCATGTTGAACTCTTTGACATAGACAACAGAGATGGCTGGAAACAAGGTCTTTTCATGCGTTCCTCTGACAAAAAAGTTTTGTTAAAAAGCGATTACCTCCGCAAAGAGGCTGAATTATATATTGATTACATATCCAAAGGTTCCAAAGTGGCTAAAAATACTTTCATGTCCAAATCCTTGAAAGAAATTAACGAAGGCAGCACCTTCATGAATAACTGGGTGTATGAACAATCAAAAGACCTTCTGGATAAAGGTAAATTAGTTGGTTTATTAGGAGGTGACCATAGTACACCACTTGGATTTTTTAAAGCATTATCAGAAAAACATGGAGACTTTGGCGTGTTACAGATAGATGCCCATTGTGGCCTTCGGAAAGCATACGAAAATTTTAATTTTTCACATGCCAGCATTATGTATAATGCGCTTGAACAGGTACCTGAAATAAAAAAATTGGTACAGGTGGGTGTCAGAGACTTTGGAGATGATGAATGGAACTTTATCTGTAACAGTAATTACAAAGTGATTGCATACTTCGACAAAGAAATAAAAGAACGCCAGTATGAAGGACAAACATGGAAACAGATTGCTGATGAAATTGTAAATCATCTTCCTGAAAAAGTTTACCTGAGCTTTGATGTGGATGGGTTAGATCCTAAACTTTGTCCGAATACAGGGATGCCGGTTGCAGGAGGCATGGAAGCGGAGCAGGTTTTCTACCTGTTAAAAAGCATCATTAAAAGTAACAGGAAGTTGATTGGTTTCGACCTTTGTGAAATTGGCGTAGGTGAAAACAACTGGGATTCAAATGTAGGCGCCCGAATTTTATGGAGGTTATGTAACCTTATGATTTTAAGCAATAATTAAACAGGTTCAGGTATGATGTATCAGGACAATCACTTGATTCATGTTGTTAAGCTGAATTTTAGAACCTTAACTTTGAGCTATGCTTTTTGATTACATGGTTTATATAAAAAATGACAGGGGCAAATATTTAAATACTATAAGTCAGTTACTTTGCCTGGTTTCGGCTGCCTTTTTCCTGGCGCAACAAATCAAAATTGGCAAACAGTTTTATTTTTACATTGTTTCATTTAGTATAATTATTGCCGGCATGGCCTGGAATAAGTACATTTCTAAAAAAAAAACAAACTCGTTTATTATAGAAAGATTCTTGTTCTTGCCGGTGCAACATGGTTTTATATGCCCTTCATGCAATGGTTAGCAGTTCCTATGATACTTCTCGCATTAATAGAAAAACATTCAAAACTTCCTTTAGAAATAGGTATTACTCATGACCGGATCGTTTTCAATTCTTTAATTAAAAGGGAATTTTACTGGAAGGCTTTTGATAATGTAATGCTGAAAGATGGCATATTAACACTTGATTTTAAAAATAACCGGTTATTTCAGAAAGAAATCGTTGATGTCATTTCTGATGCTGATGAAAAAGAATTTAATGAATATTGCCAGATGCATATGATGAAGGCTGTTGATGTAGTATAAAAAAATTGCAGGCTAACCCGATAAAATGCCTCAATTTTGCAGCCGCTGCATAAAATCTACCTGTATGCTATGCGGTATTGGAATCAGTATGCAAACAATTAGATATTCACCTTACCTTCTTTATTCTGATGGAGAAGGAGAAATTTTTGAAGATACCAGTCTTTACGCTACCGGCCGTAGTGGCTGGGATGCATATAATGTGCCGGTTGAAGACTGGACAGAACTACCGGAAGGAGGACAACTATACGAACTGCCAGGCCGCCGGGGAATTGGGATCGATGTTAAATCGGGCGCTATGCGTTTGTGTAAAAAAGGATGGGCAGTTGCCGCCTTTATACCGCCTGCTTACACCGGCCTTTTTCTTGCTGCTTTCGAAACTTTACCTGAAGCTCCAATACTTCCTTTATTTTGTTATACAGCTGTGGGCTGGCATAATAAGAAATTTTACGTTCCCGCCGTTCGGATAGAAAATGACATCAGGCAGGAATCCGCGGGTTTTAAGAAGCACATTATAGAAACAGGCGTGGAAACCATTCTTAAAGCTTATCCCCATAACAGGCTGGTGCAGCACTTAGCAAATAATTGCGCGCTGACCTATCATTGTCCTGCAGCACGTAATTATTTTTTAGGAAGATGGGAATGCCCTGTTCCCTCATCTCCCGCATGTAATGCAAACTGTATTGGCTGCATTTCTTTTCAGCCTGAAGAAGAAACAATAGTCTCTACACAGGATCGTTTAAGGTTTAAACCCACTTCAGAAGAAATTGTTGAATTTACAGTACCCCACCTTGAATCCGCACCTTATCCTATAATAAGTTTCGGACAGGGTTGCGAAGGCGAACCGTTATTAATGTGGGAAACCATTTGCGAATCTATTATTGAAATACGCAAGCATACGCTGAAAGGAAGCATTAACATTAATACTAACGGATCTAAACCGCAAGCGGTTAGAGCTTTGTGCGAAGCAGGACTAAACAGTATAAGGGTGAGCACCAACTCAGCAAGAAAGCATATTTATGAACCTTACTACCGTCCTAATAATTACGTGTTTGAGGATATTGTTGATAGCCTGAAAGTTGTTAGGGATTATGGCGGATGGTCTTCTATTAATTATTTTGTTTTTCCGGGCATGACAGACAGCGTGGAAGAATATGAAGCATTAAGCCAATTAATTAAGGATACCGGCTTGAAAATGATCCAATGGAGAAACTTCAATATTGATCCTGACTGGTATATGGCTAAGATCGGCGTTGCTGAAACGGGCGAGTACCTTGGCCTGAAACAAATGCAGCAACTTATAAGGGAAGAGTTTCCACATTTGAAATTTGGCTATTTCAATCCGCCTATGGAAAGAATTAAAGGAAATTATGAACTGGATTTTGCTCACTAACTTAGTTAAAAGGTTTAATGTTCAAAGTTTAAAGTATATGGAGGCCGGAAAAAGAAACTTATATATTGGTGTTGGCTTAGCAGTGGTTTCAACTATTATCTGGTCGGGAAATTTTGTTATTGCCCGTGGCGTATCGGGCAAAATACCTCCGATGAGCACAAATTTTTATCGATGGATTACTGCTACCATATTATTATTACCTTTTGCATTTAAAAGTTTTCTTGCCGATAAAGAAAAGGTTTTTAAAAACTGGAAATATTTTTTATCAGTTTCTTTTACCTGCATCTTGTTATTCAATAGTTTTGTTTACATAGCCGGTCATCATACTACGGCAATAAATCTTGCGCTTATAGGAACTACTACTTCGCCGGTGTTTACTATTGTATTGTCGGCAATTTTTTTAAAAGAATTCATTCAACCTTTAAGAATTGCAGGACTTGCAATATGTATTGCCGGTATAATGATTTTATTATCACAGGGAAGTATTGAGCGCTTACTGGCATTCAGGTTTTCAAAAGGCGATTGGTGGATACTGGCGGGTTCATTCTTTTTCGCTGTTTATAATTTGCTGGTAAAACAGAAACCCAGGAACATTTCACCAATAACTTTTTTATTTGTTTTCTTTTTTATGGGCGCAGTTATGTTAGCGCCATTCTTTATTTGGGAGCACCGGCATAGTGATCCTATAATTTGGAATGGACAGTTAGTAAGTATTATATTATACCTGGGACTGGGTGCTTCGCTGGTTGCTTATTTATGCTGGAACGAAGCTATATTAAGAATAGGCTCTTCGCGCACCGCCCTGTTCGGAAACCTGATACCCATTTTTAGTACCCTGGAAGCATTGCTGCTGCTTAATGAAAAAATCCATCCCATCCATATCGTCAGTGGGTTACTTGTGATTGCAGGACTTTTTATAGCTAATTCCCGCAAGGCAAATGACCTTAAGCAAATGGCAGTCTAAAGACATAACTATGTCTTTAACCACTAAAAGCATGAAAAAAATAATTATCATCGGAGCAACATCCGGAATCGGAAGGGAACTGGCCAACCTGTTTGCAAAAGCAGGCAATCGTGTGGGCATTACCGGTAGAAGGCAAGAGTTACTGGATTCTTTACAAAAAAATTTTGAATCACCGGCTTTCGGTACTGATAGAAATAATCAACAAACCATCGAAACAGAATGTTTTGATGTCAGCGTTTCAGATAGTGTTTTACATCTTCAATCGCTCATTAATAAACTGGATGGATTAGATCTTATTATTTATAATGCAGGCTTTGGCGATCCGAGTCCTTCCCTTGAATGGGAAACCGATAAAAAAACTGTTGACATAAATGTGAATGGGTTTATTGAAATAGTCAACTGGTGTTTTCATTATTTTGTAAACCAGGGATGGGGACATATAGCCGCTACTTCTTCCATTGCTTCCAACAGGGGAAATAGCTTTGCTCCGGCTTACAGTGCCAGCAAGGCTTTTATGAGTTGTTACCTTGAAGGACTATATCTGAAAGCAGGAAGAATGAAGCTACCTCTTTATATAACTGATATTCAACCTGGCTTTGTGAAAACAAAAGAAGTAAAAATCAAGGGGCAATTCTGGATTGTGCCTCTCCCTAAAGCCGGATGGCAAATTTTTAATGGGATAGAAAGTAAACATTTCAGAGTGTATGTTTCTAAACGATGGCGGTTGATTGCGGTGATGATGCGGATTGTACCACGTTTTATTTATGCGAAGTTTGGTTAGCTCTTAGATTTTTTTTAACACAGAGAATTGCCGGAGAAAGAAACAGAAGGCGCAGAGGCAACTTTCCGTGCCCTCTGTGTTTCCTCCTCCTGCAATTCTCTGCGTTAAAATAAAAACTTCTAAAAATTAACAGTTTTAAAAGCACTTAAAAAGCAATTCAAGTTAACCTTGCATCGTTAACTTCAAACATTATAACTTTATATAGTGAATGCCAAATCAAATGACAGCCAACTTTGAATCAAATAAAAACATCCGCGCAGGCAGCTACACTTTGGTTATTTGCTTGTGTTTGTTAATCTTATTTTTCTTTGTTAAATGGACTACACCAGCATTTCCCCAACCACTAATTGAAGATGGCATTGAAGTAAACCTTGGCAGCAGTGATGCAGGTTCAGGAAAAGACCAACCCTTTGAACCAGGGCACCCGTCGCCCCAGGAGCACCAAACTTACACCCCACCAAAAGCCGCTGTTAAAGATAATACACCTGTGAAAGAAGTGGAAACAGATGATAACAAAAATGAAGATGCTCCTTCAATTAAAAAGCCACCTGTTGTAACTCCTGATGCTACAAAAATTCCTGAAAAGGATGTGGTCAAAACCAAGCCGGCTAAAGCTGTATTGCCCGTTGAAAATCCAACGCCGGCGCCTCAAAAACCAAAAGCTGTTTTTAAGGGTGTCAATGGTACCGGAACAGGTGGCAATGAAGCCGATACTTATAAGAAAGGTGGCAGCGAAGGAATTGCCGGAGGAAAAGGTGACCAGGGGAAGCCAGGCGGGGATCCTAACAGCAAAAATTATGAGGGAGGTGGCAGAGGGAATTCAGGAGTGGCCATTTCAAAAGGCCTCCAGGGAAGGCACTTTACCAGCCTGCCTTCTTTTGAAGATGAGTTTAATGAGAATGCTAAAGTAGCCGTAAATATCCGGGTTGATGAATCAGGTAAAGTAATTGCAGCAGTATACGAACCAAGAGGTTCCACTACTTCTGATGCTACCTTAAAATCTATAGCTAACCGGAAAGCTATGCAGATTAAATTTAATCCCGGCGAAGAAGAAACATCCGGCACAATCATTTTTAATTTTAAATTGAGGAACTAATTATCAATTGTTAATTGTTAATTGTTAACGGATAGTTGTTGATTTTTGCAACATAAATAATTAATCAACTACCCGTTAACAATTAACCATTAACCATTAACAATTAAAATGACTTACCAGCAAATCCTTGAGTATATCTATACGCAGCTTCCGATGTTTAGCCGCATTGGCGCGGCGGCTTTTAAAGCTGATCTTAATAATACAATTGCATTATGTGAACACCTGGACAACCCTCAAACAAAATTTAAATCTATTCATATCGCAGGTACTAACGGTAAGGGCTCCACGAGCCATATGCTTGCAGCAATTTTCCAAACTGCAGGTTATAAAACAGGGTTATACACTTCTCCTCATTTAAAAGATTTCAGGGAACGAATTAAGATAGATGGTGAAATGATTCCTGAAGCGTATGTTGTAGAATTTATAAGCCGGATCAAACCTTTAATTGAAAAACTATCACCTTCTTTCTTTGAAATTACGGTAGCAATGGCCTTTGAATATTTTATGAGGCAACAGGTAGATATTGCTATTGTAGAAGTAGGACTTGGTGGAAGACTAGACAGCACTAATATTATTACTCCTGAGCTTTCAATCATCACAAATATTAGCTGGGATCATATGAACATGCTGGGCGATACGCTTGAAAAAATTGCAGGTGAAAAAGCCGGTATTATCAAGCATGGAATTCCGGTAGTGATTGGTGAACGCCAGGCAGGTCCGGATAAAATTTTTGAAGAAAAAGCATTACGGGAAAATGCACCACTGTTTTTCGCGAGCGAAAAAAGGTTTGTAGCCGAATGGCAATTTGAACACAATATGTTGAATGCAGGCGTAGCAATTTTTCATACCGATGAAAAGACCTATTACCAGCTTGATCTTACAGGAATTTATCAAACTAAAAATCTTGTAACCGTATTAGAAGCCGTTAAAATATTGCAACATCAGGGATGGGATATTACAGATGAAAATGTACACGATGCTTTGCAAAAGGTTAAGAAACTGACGGGCCTTCATGGCAGGTGGGATACCATCCATCAACATCCAACAGTTATTCTTGACGTGGGTCATAACGAAGATGGTATTAAAGCAATTGCACAACAACTTGAAGTAACCACCTATCATCATCTGAGGATTGTGATAGGAATGGTTAAAGATAAAGAAGTGGATAAAGTGCTAACTTATTTACCGCAAACAGCCACCTATTATTTTACAAGATCAGCTATTCCCAGGGCCTTGCCGGAAGAAGAGCTGGAAGAAAAAGGCAGGTCTTCAGGACTTAGTGGTAATCACTATACGGATGTAAATACTGCCTTAAGAGCAGCATTGTCTCATGCTGATAAAGATGATGTAATTCTTGTATGCGGCAGCGTGTTTTTGGTGGGAGAAGTTAGTCTGAACCATGATTAGCATGATTAAAGCATGTTAAGAATTGTTTGAACCATGATCAGGATTTACTTATTAATGATTTTGGAATTTAGAACTAACAATCATGTAAATCTTTAATCATATAAATCATGGTTCAGACAAACTTCAACCTCCCAATCTTAATCAATGAAAGGAATATACAATTAACATGCACTGACTGAATGATCTTCTGCGCCAGCAGCTGTTCTATTAATTCTTCAATTGTAAGCTCCACAATTTCTATCTCTTCGTTTTTATCAAGCTTCTGCCCGGCAATTTTTTTTCCTCCTGTTGCTAAAAACATTTCAGTATAATTATTCAGTATACCGGGATTCGCAGCAAATTTTCCAAGGTATTCTACCTGTTCGAAATCATATCCGGTTTCCTCGATTAGTTCTCTTTTCATGGCAACATCAAATGCTTCGCCTTCATCTACAAAACCTCCGGGAGTTTCTAACAAAACTTCACTAACTGGATGGCGGTACTGCCTGACCATCACTACTTTATTTTCTTTTGTCAATGCAAAAGCTGTGGCAGCAGTGGGAAGTTCTACAACATAATAAGGATCTACGATCACTCCGTCATTGCGCAGGCACCTATCCCTTCTTGCAGTGAAATATATATGCTTATTGATGTATTCAGATGAAATGATTTGCCAGGTCAGGTCGCTCATAATTTTTAATTGAACTAATTAAAACTTACTTAAGATTAAAAAAATCTATATTAAAAATTCTTATTTATATTTTACCAGCCCATTTGTTCACGCAAAGAGGTAATATGAGCTACATGATGTTTACCATGCCAGGCATAGATTTTAAGCAGGTGCCATAAACTTAAGGAACGTTTTTGCTCCGGGTGAAAAACTGTTCTGTTCCATTCTGGCTCATTAATATTTATTAATACTTCTATCCATCTTGCATGCAATGCATGTAATAGTGTAAGAGAAACATTAATCGGAAGGTTTCGGGTATCACTCAGCACTGCCCATGCCGCTTCATCATAAGGTTTTATATCAGGATTGTTTTCTGTCAGTCCAAGCTTAAAGCGGGTGTATGCGTTTATATGACTGTCAGCAACATGATGCACTACCTCGTGAATGGTCCAACCACCAAGGCGATAAGGGGTATGAAGTTGTTCGGCATCCAGGTTCTGAACTGAATTTTCCAAAAGGGTAGGTAAGAATTTTATATCAAGAACAAGAACTTCTTTTATTTTTTCAGAAAACTCCTTACCAGCAAAGGGCTGATCTTCCTGTTTGCCGATAGGATAACGTAGCGCGAAATCACTTTCCATAACGATATTCAGATTTAATTGATGAAGAATTATCCTTCCCTGAATTCTTTGCCTGTTAACTGAATGAAGACATCTTCAAGGTTTGCTTGTTTTACTTCTTTTTTACGTTCAAAGCCCGCAGCCACCAGGTTATCGATCAGGTTGTGCGGAGAGTCGATAGCAACAATCTTTCCGGAATCAATAATAGCTACGCGGTCGCAAAGCACTTCTGCTTCATCCATGTAATGAGTGGTAATGATTACTGTTGTTCCTTTGGAGCGTATGTCAGTTATAAGGTCCCAAAGGTTCCTGCGTGCCTGAGGATCAAGGCCTGTAGTGGGTTCATCCAGGAAAATGAGCAAGGGCTTATTGATCAGCGTTGTTGCTATGGAGAAGCGCTGTTTCTGACCACCACTTAATTCTTTATATTTTGCTTTAGCTTTATCCTGAAGGTTCACCAGCGAAAGTAGTTCCATCGGCTTTACATCCTGGTTATATAATCCTGCAAATAATGCGATCAGTTCAGTAAGTTTTAAACCGGGATAGTAACCAGACGCCTGTAATTGAACGCCAATTATTTTTTTTATTTTATCAGGTGATTCATTCAGGTCAAATCCATTTACTATTACCTCGCCACTCGTTTTGTTACGAAGCGTTTCAATAATTTCCAGCGTTGTTGATTTGCCTGCACCATTAGGTCCCAGCAAACCAAATATCTCACCTTCGTACACATCAAAGCTGATACCCTTTACTGCTTCAAACTCGCCATACTTTTTAACCAGGTTTTTTACTGAAATGATAGTATTCATGAAATGCAAGATAGGAAAAAGCTTTCAGCCATTAGCTTTCAGCTACCAGCTTAACCTTTAACTTACTTACTTGTGAATATCTCAGTGAAGAAAATTATATTGTCCTTACCTGTTGCTATTCCAATGCCTGTAAGTGTGTACTTACCTTCTATATTTTTACGGTGTCCCGGACTTCTTAGCCAAATGTCTACCACTTCTTTTGGTGACAAATTTCCATAAGCAACATTTTCTGCTGACGAATGGATGTTGCCGATTTTTTTTGATAAGATTTTTACTCTATCCTCAAAACCATCATGGCCAAAACCAACTTTGTTGGTTGCCATATTAACGCTGTGCTTTTCTGCCTGTGCAGCTATATCCACATTCATTTTTAATGCAGGTAAGCCTTTCCTGCTGCGGTAATCATTAACATAAAAAAGAATAGTTTTTTCGGTATTTGATTGTGATTTATACGATCTTAATGATTTATGGAAAGAAAATTGTTTAGGAGACCAACTCAATAAAGTGGTGATTGAAATTAAACAGGCAACAATAAAAAACCTGAATGTAAAAGATGAAGTCATAATTATAAATCTATTACCCTTCCGTTTTCAATTTTTATACCAATACATGCAGGGAAATGCTAAACTAATATTTGTTAGCAAAATAGGCATGTTCTAAAGGCAGCAAATGTTTACTGTTTATCCAATGTCGTATACTTAAGAAATACAACTTTATTTATGCATCCCTAGTGTCCCTTGTGGGTACCTTTGTGTTCTTCGTGGTTAAAAGACTTTTGGATTGATAGACCTTATTTAACCACTAGGAACACAAAGGTAATCCACAAGGGACACAAAGACCTCTAACCAATTATAATTTCAAACAGGAAAGAACACAACAAACTTCTTAAGTCAACGACATTAATTGTACATTATAAATAAATCAATTGGCACTAACCTCACCGCTAAGATGGGCTTCCAGCTCGGCCATCATATCCCTGCTTCCAATAAAAAAAGGAGAACGCTGATGCAACTCGGTCGGCTGTACGTCAAGTATCCTAGTGATACCATTGGTAGCTTTACCACCGGATTTTTCAATCATAAAAGCAAGCGGATTACATTCGTATAATAAACGCAACTTACCAGCAGGCTTGTCAGTTGTTCCCGGATACATAAAAATACCTCCTTTAATAAGATTGCGGTGAACATCGGCAACCATGCTACCGATATATCTTTGTGTATATGGCCCGCCATTGTTCTTATTTTTTCTTTGACAGGCATGGATATACGACCTCACTTTTTCTTCATACTGCCAGAAGTTACCATGATTTACTGAATAAATTTTTCCCGCTGGCGGCGTTTGTATGTTAGGGTGACTCAAACAAAACTCCCCTACAGAAGGATCAAGGGTAAAACCATTTACGCCTAGCCGTGTAGCATATACCATCATAGTACTGGAGCCATAAATAATATAGCCCGCTGCAACCTGCACATGGCCGGGCTGTAGAAAATCATTCAACGTGCAAGGCTTTTCCAGTTCAGACACTCTTTTATAAACGCTGAAGATGGTACCTATAGAAACGTTTACATCAATATTACCACTGCCATCTAGCGGATCCATCAGCAATACATACTTACTCTTATTACTTAGCTCGTCATCAAAAATAACAATGTCGTCATTCTCTTCACTTCCCACACCTGAACAATGTATGCCATGATGCAGTACGCCAATGAACTGGTTGTTTGCCAATTCATCCAGTTTCTGAACGGTCTCACCCTGAACATTCTCCCGTCCGATCTCGCCTAAAATATCAACCAGTCCTGCCTTATTTACCTCCACATTTACACGCTTGGCGGCAAGACCAATATCCCTTAATAATCCACTTAACTGTCCGGTAGCTCCAGGGAAATCCCTCATTTGCTGGATAGTAAATTCATCAAGTGTAAAAACTTTTCTGTTGATCATAGAAGGGTTGTTTGTGTGACAAATGTAAACGATTTGGGTTATCAAGTATGAGGTATGAGGTATGAGGTATAAGGAAGAAAGTTGGTAATTAATGTTATTAAATAAAATTTCAGTTTAAGTGAACAATTTATATGGGCATACCTCTCATACCTCATACCTCATACCTCATACCTCATACCTCATACCTCATACCTCATACCTCATACCTCATACCTAAAACTCATGAATTAGCCCCTATTATAACCGTCTGCTTTAATTTAATAGGAACATTTTTTTCCTGCCTGACAGCAGGAGTCCATTTGGGCATGGATTCAAAAATATCAAGAATGTGGTCATTGATCTCATCATTACCACCACGTAAAATTTTTGGATTAATAACATTACCTTCTTTATCAATAATAAATTCAAGCATCACATAAACCGTTTTCGTTTCTTTAGTTAAGTAGATAGCCAGATCTTTATCCATCTTCTTTAACAATGCCTGAAATGCTTCATTACCACCAGGATAAACAGGTAAAGTATTTACAACTGAAGGAATGTCTTTTTCATCAAAGTCTATATATGCTCTTTTCTTTTTAACATATACTTTCTTAACAACTTCAACCTTTGGTTTGGGCAAGGCTTCATCATCAATTAAATATTCCCCCTTATCGTTTATTAAAATAGTGGGCAGCTGTTTATATTTTTCAAAATAGTAATAAGCATTTTTCATTTTTGATTCGAAGGGCGTGTACTCTGAAAAAGTTTCTAAATATTTTTTCAGATATTCCACACTTTTATTGTTTTTAAAGTCGATAGGAAATATGTGTACCGGAATAAAATCCTGCCCCTGGTTTTTTGCATACGCTGCAAGAATATATAGTTCTTCAATCTGTTGATTAGTGATCGGTATACACCCTGTAGTAACACAGCTTCCGTGAATATAAATATCACCTCCCGGCTGTGTGGAATCACTCAGCATTCTGTCTGACATATTAGGATAGTTCAATCCCAATGACAGATGATATAAACTATTCGGATTAAATTCATTGATATGATAAAAGCCTTCGGGAACCTGGTAATCACCTTCCATACGTTTTGGCCCAAGGGTTCCGGCAAGTGCACAAATTTTATAAGTTTTGAATAATTTATATGGCTGGCTTCGTTCATTCTTTACCCATACTTCTAACTGGCTGTCGTACTTGAAAGAACGTATGTATATGAATTTTGCCGGCCATTCTAATCCCTTACTTTTAAATTGCTTCATCAACGTATCCTGCTTGCGCTGAAGCAGGTCAGTGATTTTGGGAATAGATTTCTGATAGTCAATAAAGGTATATGATGATGCGGCAGATTGAGCTGCCACCTTACAACAGAAAAACAGCATTAACAAAAGAAAACCAAAACTTTTAATCATAACCATATGGCTTACTAAATATAGCGGGCAAAGATAAGAGTTAGTTTAAAGTGCAAGGTTTAAAGTTTAAAGTTGTTGCAAAGTTTTAGCCAACTTTAAACTTTAAACCTTGCACTTTAAACTAACTCTTATCTTCGAGGCGCAATTTAACACTTATGCAAAAAACGGGCATTCTGGGAGGGGGACAGTTAGGAAGAATGTTATTACAGCAGGCCGCAAACTATCCGGTAGAAACGTATATAATGGAAAATGATCCTCAATGTGCAGCAGCACATTTATGCCATCATTTTGTTTTGGGGGATATTGGTAATTATGATGATGTGTATAATTTTGGTAAGGGTTTAGATGTTTTAACAATTGAAATAGAATCAGTGAATGTGGAGGCGTTGGTAAAACTGGAAGCTGAAGGAGTAAAAGTTTATCCGCATCCGTCAACGCTTCGTCTTATAAAAAATAAGATCCTTCAGAAGGAGTTTTATAAACAAAATGATATTCCCTCTGCTGAATACCTGGTTGTTCAAAATAAAAAAGAACTGGAGCAAAAATCAATATTTTTACCTGCAGTTAATAAATTAGCAGAAGGCGGATATGATGGCCGCGGTGTGGCAATATTAAAAACCATTGATGATCTTAAGTTTGGCTTTGATGCACCCGGTATTGTTGAAAAACTTATACCTGTTCAAAAAGAAATTTCAGTAATTATAGCTATAAGCGATACCGGGCAAACAGCATTCTACCCTCCGGTAGAAATGGTATTCGACCCAAAACTTAACCTGCTGGATTACCAGGTTTGTCCGGCTGACATTCCTGAAAACACATTATGGCATATAGAAGCAATAGCTGTAAAAGTGGCTAAAGCATTGAAGTCGCCCGGCTTATTTGCTGTAGAATTGTTTGTTGATATAAACCAGGCAGTGTATGTTAATGAAACCGCGCCACGCGTACACAACAGCGGGCATCATACCATCGAAGCTAATTTTTGTTCGCAATACGATATGTTATGGAGGATACTATTAGGTTATCCCTTAGGTAATACATCAATAATTAAACATTCAGCACTGGTAAACCTGGTAGGTGACAAAGATTATAATGGTGATGTGCAGTACCAGGGATTGCCAGAGACGCTGGCATTAGGAAATACTTATGTGCACCTGTATGGCAAAAAGCAAACAAAGCCTGGCAGAAAGATGGGGCATGTAACATTGATAGGCGATCATACCAAAGATTTGATAAGAAAGGCCCTGCTTATTAAATCTCAGCTAAAAGTAATAGCGTGATTATTTTATGTAGTGTTAAGTTAAGAGCAAATTGACGTATTTGCTATCAGTTGCCAGGTATCAGGAGGAAACTTATTACACATTGATCTACTGACTGCTGATAGCTGATGGCTGAAAGCAGGAACTTCAGCGGTTTACATTTTATAATAGAGTAATTTTAAAAATAATTCAGCTCAAATTAACCATTCTATCATATAATATGAAAAATGCAGTACCTGTTCTTTTATTACTATTGTTGATAATTGCAGCATGCAGCTCTAAAAAAGATCCTCCTAAAGCCAACGCCACTTCACCATCTCCCAGGAACATGCCTATAACCTCTGAAGGCTACCTGGTTAAATTAGGCACAGTAAGTAATTCCATTGAGGTACCCGGTAATCTTATACCTTTTGAGTCGACCGAATTACATCCAGAGGTTTCCGGAAGAGTGGTATTATTAAATGTAAAGGAAGGGCGCAATGTAACTAAAGGCACACTGCTGGTAAAGCTGTTTGACGGTGACCTTCAGGCTCAATTAAAAAAACTGCAGGTTCAATCATCAATATCTCAAAAAACATTGCAACGGCAGGGGGAGCTATTAAAAATTAGCGGAATCAGCCAGCAGGAATATGACCTGAGCGGATTAGATGTTAATAATTTAAGGGCTGATATGGACGTTATTCAGACCGCTATTCAAAAAACTGAAATACATGCCCCTTTTAATGGCAGACTTGGATTAAGAAGCATCAGCATGGGTGCTTATGTAACACCTCAAACTGTAATTGCCACTATTCAGCAAGTTGATAAACTAAAACTTGAATTTACAGTACCGGAAAAATATACAAGCAATGTTTCTATTGGCCAGTTGGTCAACTTTACAACTGAAGGAAATGATAAAAAATATAATGCTTCAGTTATTGCAACAGAAGCTTCTATTGCAGAAAACAATAGAAGTTTAAGAATAAGGGCCGCAGTAAACGCTAAAGATGCCAGACTGGTTCCTGGTTCATTTGCGAAAGTTAATATGGATTTTGGAAAAGATAACAAGGCCCTGCTCATACCTTCACAGGCCATCATCCCGGGGGCAAGAAACAAACAGGTAATCTTATATAAAAAGGGCATTGCCAAATTCGTGGTAGTAGCAACAGGAGTCAGGGATTCTTCCCAGGTGCAGATAACAAGCGGGCTGGCAGCAGGAGATACCGTAGTAACAACAGGGTTACTTTCTATTAAGCCTGAGGGAAAAATAAAAATTTCCAGGGTAAGTAATTCCACAAATAAGAACCAGCAGGGGGAAACTACAATGCTTGATTCGATGCCAAAAGCGAGATAATTATTAATTTTTAATGGTTAATTGTTAACGGAAAGCCTTTGGTTATTTTAAGGTCATCTCCAACTTTTTAACCTTACCCGTTAATAATTAACAATTAAAAATTAATAATTAACCATTAACAATTAATAATTACATTAAGCAAGAGGATTATTAAAATAAAGCGTCTTATAATAATTACTGCTATTGACTGTTGGCAGCTTCAAGGAATATTATGAATATATCAGAACTCAGTTTACGAAGACCCGTTTTAGCCATTGTGCTTAATATTGTTATCATTGTATTCGGTTTAATCGGTTTCAAATTTTTGGGTATAAGGGATTACCCGGCCATTGATCCTCCAAATGTAAGCGTTAGAACAAATTACTCCGGTGCCAATGCAGACATCATAGAAACACAGATTACGGAACCCCTCGAAAAATCCATTAACGGAATTGCCGGAATCAAAAACATCACTTCCTCGAGCAGCCAGGGATCAAGTAATATAAATGTTGAGTTTGACCTGAATATTAATCTCGAAGCAGCTGCCAACGATGTAAGGGACAAAGTTTCACAAGCCTCACGCTCCCTTCCTGACGATCTCAATTCACCTCCTGTAATTTCCAAAGCAGACGCAAGTTCCGATCCTATCATTTCCATGACGGTTCAAAGCAATAGCCGTAATCAGCTTCAGTTAAGTGAATACGCCAACAATGTGTTGGTTGAACGGCTACAGACGATCCCGGGAGTAAGCAGTATCCAGATATGGGGAGAAAAAAGATATGCTATGCGCATTTTGTTTGATCCCATTAAACTGAGCGCCTATGGCTTAACTCCATTAGATGTAAGGCAGGCATTACAAAGAGAAAATGTAGAGCTGCCGTCTGGAAAAATTGCAGGAAATGCGACAGAATTATCGGTGCGTACCTTCGGGAAACTAAATACTGAAGATGAATTTAATAATATCATTCTTAAAAATGTAAATGGTTCTGATATCTTATTAAAAAGTGTGGGTGAAGCTGTATTAGGACCGGAAAATGAAGAAAGCGTTTTGAAAGAAAGCCAGATCCCTATGATAGGGCTGGCAATTGTTCCCCAACCCGGCTCTAACTACGTATCCATTTCCAATGATTTCTATAAAAGAATGGAGCAGATCAAAGTAGAAGTGCCTGAAGATATCAAACTTGATATTGCCCTTGATCAAACCAAGTTTATTAAAAATTCTATTTCCGAAGTGGAAGAAACATTATTAATAGCTTTTGTACTGGTTGTTATCATTATCTATTTATTCTTTCGCGATGTATTGATAGCCTTACGGCCTTTGATAGATATTCCTGTTTCATTGATCGGTGCATTTTTTATCATGTACCTCTGCGGTTTTACCATTAACGTGCTAACCTTGCTAGCTATCGTTCTGGCCACAGGTCTTGTGGTGGATGATGGCATTGTGGTTACAGAAAATATTTATAAAAAGATAGAGCAAGGCATGGATAAATGGCAGGCCGCTAAGGAAGGATCTAAAGAAATATATTTTGCGGTGATCTCCACATCAATCACACTAGCTGTGGTGTTTCTACCTATTATATTTCTTGAGGGATTTGTTGGAAGGTTATTCAGGGAATTTGGAATTGTGGTAGCAGGTGCGGTTCTTATCTCTGCTTTTGTCTCCCTTACGCTAACTCCTGTGCTCAATGTTAAATTAACCAGGAAGGTTCATAAAACTTCCTGGTTCTATAACAAGACCGAACCTTTTTTTGTGGGTCTTGAAAATGGTTATAAATACCTGTTATTAAAATTTATGAAGGTCAGGTGGATTGGGTTTGTAATTATTGCTATTTGCAGTGGTGTTATTGTATGGATTGGTAGCCAGCTTCCATCTGAGCTTGCCCCGATGGAAGATCGCAGCCAGTTTCGTTTACAGGTTACTGCTCCGGAAGGAACATCTTATGATTATATGGATAAATATATAGACCGGTTATCCGGTTTTATCCTGGATTCGGTTCCTGAAAAACGTATTGTTATAAGCATGACAGCTCCTGGATTCAGTTCTGGTTCTGTCAACAGCGGAATGGTAAGGGTAAGCCTGGTAGACCCCAACGACCGGTCACGCTCCCAACAACAGGTGGTAGATATGGTAAGCCGTAATATTACTAAATTTAATGCCGGCCGGGCTTTTGCCATACAGGAACAAACCATTTCAGTAAACCGCAGGGGCGGGCAACCCGTTCAATTTGTTATTCAAAATAATGATTTTGAGAAAATAAGGGAGGCTTTACCTAAATTTTTGGAACTGGCTAATAATAATAAGGTGTTACAGGGTGTGGATGCGGACCTTAAATTTAATAAACCGGAACTGCGTGTTAATATTAACAGGATGAAAGCCAGTCAGCTTGGTATCAGCGTAGAGGATATCTCTCAAAGCTTACAACTGGCACTTAGCAATGAGCGACTGGGATATTTTACTAAAGAAGGAAAGCAATACCAGGTGCTCGGACAGGTTGCCCGGAACGACCGGGATGACCCCACTGATCTTAAAGGCATTTATGTTCGTAATGCTGCAGGAGTATCTGTTTCTCTTGATAACCTGGTAACCTTTGAAGAAGCGAACACTCCGCCGACTATTTATCATTTTAACCGGTATAAATCAGCTACTATCTCATCAGGACTGGCACCGGGTAAAACAGTTGGTGAAGGCGTTCAAGAAATGCAAAAAATCGCTAAACAGGTTCTTGATCCTACATTTGCTACTTCCTTGTCAGGGTCGTCCAGGGATTACGCTGAAAGTTCAAGCAATACAAGTTTTGCATTGATGCTTGCGCTTGCATTGATCTTTCTGATCCTGGCCGCTCAGTTTGAAAGTTTTATTGATCCGTTTATAATTATGTTTACTGTTCCACTTGCGATTGCCGGGGGCCTGATCACATTATGGTTGTTTGGACAAACATTAAATATTTTTTCACAGATCGGAATGATCATGCTGATTGGACTGGTAACAAAAAATGGTATCCTGATCGTGGAATTTGCTAACCAGCAACGACTGGAAGGGATGAATAAAATGGAGGCTGCCGTATTTGCCGCCCAGGCAAGATTGCGTCCGATATTAATGACGAGCCTTGCTATGTCTCTTGGCGCATTGCCGCTGGCATTATCATTAGGTGCTTCGTCAACCAGCCGCATGCCTTTAGGACTTGTAATTGTGGGTGGCATTATGTTCTCTTTAATTCTAACATTATTTGTGATTCCTGCTATGTATTCATTCCTTTCTTCAACAAAAAAGAGGAGTAAACTGGATGAAACCGTAACAGTTAAAGTTGATGCGTAAAAATATATTCATGAGATTTTTTTCGATACTACTGCTGGCAATTTCGCTATTTATTTGTAAAATGGCTGCAGGCCAGGACTATTTAACCGTGGAAGAGGCAATTGGATCAGCTTTAAAATCCAATTATGATATTGAAACAGTTAAGCTGGATTCTACTTCCTATGCTATAGACAATCATTATGCATTAGGTGCATTTTTGCCCCGGCTAAGTGGTACTGCTTCAAGATTATTTAATAACAACAACCAGCATCAGAAACTTTCCGACGGAAGCGTTAAGGAAAGGGATAACATTAAATCTAACAACCTGGTTTCATCTGTAAACCTTAACTGGACTTTATTTGATGGATTTAGAATGTTCGCTACTAAAGAAAAACTGGCTGAGTTTCAGCGTTTAGGCGAAATTGCTGTTAAGCAACAAGTGGTTACCACTGTAGCTGCAGTGATCAACAATTATTACAATATTGTCCGGCAGAAACAGCAGTTAAAAGCCATTGAAGAACAGATCTCCATCAATGATGAAAGAGTGAAGCTGGCTGATAAAAAATTCAGTGTTGGCCTGGGAGCTAAACCGGAACTGCTTCAGGCAAAAGTCGACCTTAATGCGCAAAGGGCTGCGCAGTTAACCCAACAAACATCAATTCTTCAACTAAAAGAGCAGCTTAACCAATTAATGGGATTATCAATTACTAAATCTTATGAAGTTTCGGATAGTATTCCATTTAATCCGAACCTTGAACTGGGAACTATCAGGAATGAGCTCGAACAAAACAATCCTACTCTATTGCTTGCTAAAAAAAACATTGATATTTCAAAATGGGAGTTGAAAGAAAATAAAGCACTTCTTTATCCTGAAGTATCTTTAAATACAGCATATAACTTTTCACGGGTGAATAACGCGGAAGTCATTAATACTTTTACTCCGCTTTTTAATCAGAACAAAGGATTTAATTATGGTTTGAGTTTGACAGTGCCTATCCTTAGCGGATTTAACACCCGAAGGTTGATCAGCCAGTCAAAGCTTAACACCAGGATTCAGGAAGTATTTTATACCAACCAGTTATCTCAAATAGACGTGGCTTTAAACAATGCTTTTAAGGATTATGAGTTGTATAAAAAATTACTAAAGCTGGAAGAGGAAAATATTCTGCTGGCAAAAGAGAATGTGAATATTGCCCTGGTCCGCTTTAAGCAAGGGGTTTCAACTAATCTTGAACTGCGCGAAGCGCAGATAAGCCTTGAGCAGGGTTATGACCGGCTTATTGCTGCCAGGTATAACACCAAAGTTGCAGAGACGGAGTTGCTGAGGTTGCATGGGAATATCTTGAAATAACTATTTTTTGAAGCAGGATTCTCAGGATGGAAAATAATTTACAGAATCTTGCAAATAAACACTTAACAATTAAACATTAGTACCATGACAACAAGATTCTGTAAATTACTTTTCATCCTGAAAAGTTGCAGGAACAAATCTGTTAAGATTGCATGGTAATAACTTGTGATAGAATTTTTTTGAAGCAGGATTCTCAGTATGGAAAATAATTTACAGAATCTTGCAGATAAACTCTTAACAATTAAACATTAGTACCGTGATAACAAGATTCTGTAAATCATTCTTCCATCATGTAAATCCTGCTTCAAAATCCTGCTCACATTGCTAAATAGTTCTTTTGTTTTTTTTATCTTTTCTTTGCAGCTCAATTATTTGTTAATGATCCCGACCGTTGGTATTATAATGGGCAGTGACAGTGATCTGGAGATAATGAGCAACGCAGCTTCCATATTAAAAGAATTTGGGATCGCTATTGAATTAACAATAATATCTGCACACCGCACTCCCTTGCGGATGATCGAGTACGCCCGCACGGCTAAAGATCGTGGATTGGTAGTGATTATTGCCGGCGCAGGGGGGGCTGCGCACCTTCCGGGAATGGTTGCTTCTGTTACCAGTCTTCCTGTTATCGGTGTTCCTATCAGATCATCTAATTCTATTGATGGATGGGATTCCATACTTTCGATTTTGCAAATGCCTAATGGAATTCCGGTGGCCACTGTTGCGTTAAATGCATCTAAGAACGCAGGAATTCTTGCTGCAAGCATCATTGGCGCGTTTGATGGACCAATAGCACAAAAAGTAATTGATTATAAAAAGAATCTTGAAGCGGAAGTAATGAAAAAGGTAGAGACACTGAAACATAATGGATGGGAAAACAAGTTTGATAATTGAAAAGATACTATGAATATTAAATTACTTGATTATAAAGAATTGAAGGATTTTTCTCCCGGCCCGGGCATCGAATCTTTTGATGATAACCTTTATTTGGTAGGTGATAATGCAAGGAATATCCTTGTTATGAAAAGAAGCTGGAAAATTCGTGAAACAATCAACCTGTTCGCTTCAGACACGTTTAGAATGACAAGTGAGTTAATGTCTGGTTTTGCGGCAACTACCATTTTGCAGATCAACAAATTACCTTTAATCCTTATGATAGGATCAGGTTCACCGGAAGCAGGCAGTAACAAAGCTATTTTACTGAATCTACACACCAGGGCTATAGAAGAATTTGATCTTACTATCTTTTATAACCGGCTTAAACAATCGGGGTTTGAAGAATTGGATATCAAAGCGGTTACCGTGTTGAACGATAAAATCGTTTTATGCAACAGGGCTAATAAAACATATGCTGAAAACCGTATCATTATAACTTCACTTGATTTTTGGAAAAATCAGCACCTCGCTGATATCCTGACGGTTAAAATAGAATTAGAAGAGAAAGCAGGAAAGTTCCTTGCCCTTTCAGGGTTGGCTTATTCTTATGAAAATGACTGGCTCATCTCAACAGTGTCCTCACATGATTCTAACAAACCTATTGATGATGGATCTTCCGGTGAATGTTATATAGGAGTAGTGGAAGATGCATCACGCAAAATCGGTCGTAAACGCTTTAAAATAAATGAATATTTTAATCTTGCTGAAGTTGACAAAAAATTTAAAGGCCAGCAGGTTCGATCCTTCTGTATCCAGGCTGATAAAGAGCAAGAATTAAAATTGCATTTGGTCAGCAGTAATAACAATAAAGGAGAGAATTTTTTATTCAAGGTAAAATTGAAGGAGTAGTCTGGTTTATACCTATAAGGTTTTAAAAACCTTATAGGTTTGCCGGGATTAACCTTATAAGTTTGCCGGGATTAACCTTATAGGTTTGCCGAGGTTTAAAACCTTATACGTTTGCTTCCGCAAGGATCACAAACACCTGATCTAACGCCGGTGACTGTTCGTAAATCATGGTTATGAACTCTTTGCCATACTTTGCATAGTAAGGTATAAAGTTATCAATCCTTTCCTGCAGGCTATTTTTTGGAAACAACTTTTCTTTAATAGAATGCACCTGCCTCTGCTGCGCTTCGAATTTCTTCTTCTCGGCTGTTAACATCTTCTTTTCAAGAATATGTAAGCGTTTAATGGCCTGCGTTTGTAATGCTTCCACATGTCTGTTCAAAGTACTGTCTACTGCTGTGGCCAGTTTTTTAACGTCCGCATATTCAGTTTCGAGCCTGGTTATTTCATTTGAAAGATCCAGTTGCTTTGCTGATTCTTTCTTTACAATTTCTTCTATAAGCGTCTTCTCATTTTTAAAAAGACCGGTCAGTTCTAAACCTAATTTGCTTATTTTTTCAAGCCACTTTTTTTCGATGAAAAGAAAGGAGTTACGCAAAATCAAAACTGGAAAAGGAACTCCATAATGTTGAAACAATTCTTTTAGCTCAAGCCAGTAGGCAGTTTCTCCCCCACCGCCGATAAATGCAATATTAGGGAGAATGGTTTCCTGGAATAACCCACGCAATATTACATTAGGACTAAACCTATCCGGGTGATCATTTAGTTCCTGTATCAATTCGTTTTTTGTAAACCTGATATTTGTATCAATAACCTTCCATTCATTATCCTCCTTTACAATCCGTTCACGTATATCATCTTTCAGGTAAAAAAGATTGATCTCTCTTGGCTTGGCCTGCACTTTATAATGTTTTAATAAATCATTGATAGATTTATCAACAATAGATGAAGGCGCCTGGATTAATAAGTCATCTTCAAAAACCTGTCTCATGCTTTTTTTAAGTTGTGCATTGTCAGGAATCAACACAATTAAACCATACTCAGCAAACAGGGCGTGAACAAGCCGGAATGTTGCGGTCTGCATGTCAGGACTTTTCAGATAACACTCTTTTAAAAGACTAATCAACGCTGAACCGCCAGGAAGTACAGAATATTCTCCAGATATCCTGTCAATAATTTTTTCAAGGCCTGCGGTTTTCATTCTTCCAACGGCACCTTTTTGCTTTGTATCCCAGATTATTTTTTCTCCGTTAAGGTGTATGTTTCCCAATTCATCAAGGTCTGCATCTTCACTACCCATATAATAAACCGGAACAAAATTGTAATGGGGCATTTCCTTACCGAGGTAAGTGGCAAGTTTTATAGTATGCAGAATTTTATAAATAAAATAAAGATACCCGGTAAAAATGTTAGGCTGATGTGCGGTAACAATAGTGAAACTGTTTTCCTCTGACAACAATTTAATATTCTGATAAACGCTACCACTGATGTCATGTTCTTTATACTGTTCTTCAAGAACCTCTACCAGTAACTTACGGTTAGTGGTAAACGCTTTCCTTGATTCAATGGAGTGTTTAATACCTTCCAGTGTTGGCGGATGTTTGTAAAAGGATTGTAGTACCGGTGCACCATTAAGATAATCAACAATAATTTTTGAAAAATATCCTATCTGCTGATAAGGTATCGATGTGGAAGTACAATCCATGTTTTAAGCAAATAACTTTATATAGTAATCATTAGAATTGTTCATAATCTTATCTTGAACAACTGATAAGTTATTTTGAAATTACTAATGCTTAATTCAGGTTAGACAATGTAACTAAAGCCACAAGAAAGGGTTCGACCTGTGAGGTTTTTAGAAATCTCACAGGTCGAACCTTCATTTTGATCAAGTCCTTCAGTGTAAACCTCATTTATTGCAGCTTATAAGCAACAACTGAATTCTTAAAGAAGGTTGGTACATAAAGCATACGTGTTTTAGCGTCATACCCTATATCGGCAGTATTACTCTTTTGTGGTGTGGTATCGAGTAGTTCTTCTTTGGTTCCATCAGCATTTATATAATAAATCACTCCCGGCCAGCAGCTAACAATAAAATCTTTTCCCTTTACATTTTCAATGCCATCTGTCTGGGCATTCATCCCATCAGCTATTTTAGTAAGACTTTTATCTTTCTCAACTTTCAGCATGGAACCATTATCAAGCACATATAAATCATTATTATTTATTAATAACCCATTCGGAGCTTGCAGGTTATCTAAAAATATAGTGGCTGTTTCATTTGCAATACGGAATACTTTTTTATTCCTGGAATCTGAAACATACACGATGCCTTTCTTATCAACGGTAATATCATTTAAGAAGATAGCTCCGGTAACAGGAATCCGTTTTAATAATTTACCGGCTTTTAAATCTATAACACCTACAGCATCAAGGTCTGCAACATATAATTTATCCTGGTATACGCCCATACCTTTTGGAGCATTCAGCCCGGTTACCCAATCTACCTTGATAATTTTTCCATCCAGACCTACTTTTCCGATAGAGCCCTTTCCATCTTTACCATCCGGGGCGCCATCAATATTGGAAATGTATAAGACCTTATTTCTGCCGTCAAAATAAACAGATTCAGGCACTTTTAATAAAGTATCAGTCTGCCATATCTTAATCAACTTATGTTGCTGCGCCTGAACATCCGCAACAACAAACAGTAAAATTATCAATTGGATCAACACACATTTTTTCATAAATAAATTGATTAATATTTTAAAATAATAGAGACTACCCGTTAATAATTAACCGTTAACAATTAACCATTAATAATTATTTCACAGAAAACTTATAGATCGTTGTTTGATGATACGTTTCTCCTGGTTTTAAGATAGTGGTTGGAAATGAAGGCTGATTGGGTGAGTCTGGAAAATGCTGTGTTTCCAGGCATAATGCGGCATGTTGACCGTATGTAGCGCCACTTCTTGCTCCGGTAAGTTTACCATCGAGAAAATTACCTGTATAAAACTGAATGCCGGGCTGAGTAGTATGCACTTCCATGTAACGCCCGCTGGCCGAATCATATACAGTTGCTGCAAGACTTTCTTCATTGCCGGATTTATTTAGCACGTAGTTATGATCATAACCACCTTTAACAGACCCCAGTTCTTTACCTATCCTTTTTGGAGTGGTAAAATCCATTGGAGTGCCTTTAACGGCAGGATGCTTACCGGTTGGAATTAAATTATCGTTCACAATAGTGTATTTGTCAGCATTCAGCGCCAGCACGTGATCTTCAATAGTTCGAGATTTTCCTGCAGATAAGTTCCAGTATGTATGGTTGGTAAGATTTACCGGAGTAGGTTTATCACTTGTTGCAGTATAATCTATTTTCAATTCATTATCATCAGTCAAGGTATATTCAACCTTTGCATTCAGATTGCCAGGATAACCTTCTTCGCCATCTTTACTATTGTATGTAAGTGTTAATGTATTCCCGGATTGTTTTGCGTTCCATATAACTTTATCAAATCCTTTCAAACCTCCATGTAATGCATTGCCATTGTTGTTTGCAGCAAGTGTATATGTTTTTCCATCTAATGCAAATTTAGCTTTGGCAAGGCGATTGGCATACCTGCCCACCAGGGCGCCAAAATAAGGATTTCCTTTTTGCAGGTAACCGGATAATGAGTCATATCCTAAAACTACATTACCTGAATTACCGTTTCTATCGGGTGTCATAACATCAGTAATAATGCCGCCGTAATTGATAATTTTTACAACCATTCCTTTGGAATTGGTGAGTGTATATTGTAATACATCATTGTTATCAACTCTTCCATACGGTTGGGGACTTTGTGCATTCATAGAAGCTTGAGGTGTTGTGGTTATTAATGAATCTTTTTTATCTTCTGAGGTGTTGCTTTCATTATTACAGGATGACAGAACCAAACAACCTGATAAAGCAAAGCCTACTGTTAGAGAAAAAAATCTTTTCATACGTTTTCGTTAAGATGTTTAATGATTGAAATTATAGTTTTTCTATTATACGTTTTGCTATCAGCTTTCAGCAATTATGAGATCAAGGGCTGAAATGAATTATTAGGAAAGCTTATGGCTGAAAGCAACATGCCAAATTAAGATTAACATAACACTTGTTATAAATTATTTAACCGGTATGGGTTCCCTTGTCCATTCATTATTTACCAGTCTTAAAATCTTTTTCTCATTAGAATTTTTTAATTCTTCCGGTAATAGATAATCAGGTGCATTCTGAAAGCAAACCGGTCTTACCCAGCGTTTAACGCCATTGATGCCTACTGCAGTAAAACGACTATCTGTACTTGCAGGAAAGGGCCCGCCATGCACCATACTTGCACAAACTTCCACTCCTGTCGGCACTCCGTTGAAAAGAACCCGTCCGGCAATTTGCGCCGCAATATCTACCAGGTCTGCATGCTCCTGAAAATCCTTATCAGTACCTGTTAAAGTTGTAGTTAACTGACCACTGACAGCTTTCCATGCCATTTTTAATTCTTCTATATCAGCGCATATTACCATAATTGAATAAGGCCCAAACACTTCTTCATGCAATACCGGGTTTTCCAGGAAAACTTTACCTGTCACCTGCGCAATATTAGGCAAAGCTTCCAGCTCTCCTGCTACCAGGGCTGTATTGGCATGCTGCACACCTGGTTGATCCAGGGCATGCTGCATTTTCTCTTTATATGCCTTGTGGATCCCGGCATGTAACATTCTTGCCGGTTTAACTTTCAGGATTTCTTCATTGAGCAATAACAAAAATTTATTCAGGTCGTCAGATTCAACGGCCATCATTAATCCAGGATTGGTACAGAATTGTCCCATACTGAGGGTTATTGAACCGGCAAAGGAAGCTGCCAGGGCAGCTTTATTTTTTTCAATCGTATCCGGAAGAAATATTACCGGATTAACACTCCCCATCTCTGAGAAAACAGGAATAGGAACTTTTCTGTTTTGCGCATAAGATACCAGTGCTAATCCACCTGTTGTAGAACCGGTAAAGCCAACCGCAGCTGTTACAGGATGCTGAATCAGCGCCTTACCAACTTCGTTGCCTCCATATACATGCTGAACAACAGTTTCAGGCATATTGCATTGAGCTATTGCCTTGGTGATAGCCTGATAAACCATCAATGAGGTTTCACCGTGGGCTTCATGAGCCTTTACTATCACAGGACAACCGGCTGCCAGTGCAGATGCAGTGTCTCCACCAGCGGTTGAATATGCAAATGGAAAATTACTTGCCCCAAATACAATTACCGGTCCTAAAGGGGTCAACATCTTTCGTATATCAGGTTTTGGCAAAGGAGTTCTTTTAGGAATTGCTGTATCGATTGAAGCCTCTATCCAGCTTCCTTCTCTTAACATATTGGCAAACATCCTTAATTGCATAGTCGTTCTTGCCTTTTCTCCCATCAATCTCGGAACAGGAAGGTTTGTTTCTTCAGATGCTTTAAGAACCAACGCATCACCCAACGCTTCTATTTCTGTTGCAATCGCTTCTAAAAACAAGGCTTTCTGTTCAGCATCACATTTTCTGTAAATGGCAAAAGTGTTACCTGCAGATTCCATTACACTATTTATCTCCTGAATTGTTGCAGAAGTATTATTCATACATATTTATTTTTAACGGATATTAACAATTTTAGAATAACTAAGTTGACTAAGCTTGCATTTTCCAGTGTTATGTCAACCTCAAATGATCACTTTTGCTATCAGCCGCCAGCTATCAGCAATCAGGAGAAATACATTACACATTAGCGTCCTGATAGCATACAACAACATTTACAAACATTTATAGTTGACATCACACTACTACTTCACACCTTAATAGTTTCTTCAAAAGTAACCTAACGTGTTTATAACCTGCAATATCTATTTATCAAAACTAATACTATTTTAAGCTTACTGTAAATGTTCCTGCCAACAGGCTATAAAGACCTAAGCATTTCATATAAGAATATTCACAACATAAAGAATTAATGATTTATAGATAAACACTTACAAAAAAATTAATTTAATACGTAGTTGCACGGAATGCAGCGGGTTTGTTGTCATTACTTCTTATAAAATTCGTTTGATACAGAATCCGTTAAATTTCTTCTATGAAATTATATAACCCTGCAAGAGTATTATTATTCCTGCTACTTTTCATCTTTACTATTAAAAGCTACTCTTATAGCCAATGTGCAAATGGTGCGGCTGCTTCATATATTTCTTATGATACTACTTTCCGGGGAGGAGGTAACACGATCTACGATCTGAATTTCCCTCAATTCGATACAAGTAAGTATTATTTGAATTTCCCCCAGTTTAACCCTTCAAAAGGCACTCTTATTAAGGTAGATATTCAAACAATCATTAGTGTAAAAAACATGTACAAGTTAGAAAACCAGGATAATGTTGTCTCATTATCCAGAGTTAAAATAATAAGGGCAGATATTATAAATTCTCCTGTGCTGATTACACCATTTGAAAATAATAAAAATAAAACACTTGCAGTTAATATTCTGGGTCCATCTGATGGAAACACAGGTTCTGGTTCTGATTACGTAGAAGGAGGTCCTATATACGCTTATCAGAATTATCCTATTAATTATAATCTTACAAGTAACCTTGCCGGATTTTTGGGAAATGGGAAAGTTCCCTTTAAATATGAAACCCAAACCGATCTTTACTCTTCAGGATCTAATAACCTGTTTACTTCTATTACAGAAGATTCCATTTATTTTAAACTGACATATTATTATTGTACAACAAGTATCTTGCCTGAAGATATCAGCAATTTTACAGTTATTAAATTAACATCCGGAAGCTTACAGTTGAGCTGGAATGCGCCAAATCATATTATTGGTAACAGGTACGAAATAGAAAAAAGTTCTGATGGTAAAAACTATGCATCAATTAAAACCATTACTTCAAAACCTGTTTCCGGAAATTATTACCAGGTAAATTATACGCCAGCTAAAGATGATAAGGACAAATTATTTTTCAGGATCAAACAATATGAAGCAGATGGCAGTTTTAAATATTCTGTTGTAAAAATTATTCAGTCTGATTATGTATCCACTACAATGAAAGTATATCCTACAGTAACAAAAAGTAATGTACAAATATATTTTCCTTCTGCAGCAAAATCTGATTACCAGGTAAGTATTCTAAATATTACAGGCCAGGTGATACAACAGTCAGCATTTTCAAGAACGAATCTTATAAATTTAAATCTACTTCCAGGCTTAAAATCTGGGTTATACCTGGTAAGTGTAGTTAACAAACAAACTTTGGAAAGACAGCAATCAAAGCTGGTAATTGAATAAAAGCCACTATTACAAGCAAGACGCTGACTTTTAAAGACTTCAATAAAGCTATTTACATTTAGCCTTCCAGCAAGACGCTGACTTTCGAAGTCTGCGCTTGTAGGATAAGATGTCGATATTCAAGACTTCGGAAGTCAGCGTCTGATTTAGAAACTTCCTTAAAGATTTCGAAGTCGAAGGCAGTTTTGTGAGTTTATTAAGCTTTCTTCATTCAAGACTTTCGAAGTCTGCGCTTGAGTTACAAAGAGCCTTCATTAAAGACTTCGGAAGTCAGTGTCTTAATTTAAACAACCACACCTTCGAGATCATAATCGAAAGCGCCGGTAATCTGAACGTTAACAAAATTTCCAATAAGTAATTTTTCAGGGGAAGCAATGATCACTTCATTATCTACTTCAACACTATCAAATTCTGTTCTGCCGATATAACGGCCGGATTCCTTTTTATCAACAAGAACCTTAAAGATGTTACCGATCTTTTCCTGATTCTTTTCATAACTGATCTGCTGCTGCACTTCCATGATCTCCTGTGCACGTCTTTCTTTTTCTTCAGCCGGCACATCATCGGTTAAAGCAAATCCGCTTGTACCTTCTTCGTGGCTGTAAGAAAATATACCCACCCTATCGAAACGGTGTTTTTGTAAAAAGATCTTCATTTCTTCAATGTCATCCTGTGTTTCTCCCGGAAAGCCGGCTATCAGTGTAGTACGCAGGCATATTCCCGGAACCTTTTCACGAATATTATGAATCAGGTCGCTCATTTCAGTGTTTGTTATTTGCCTTCGCATTGCCTGGAGCATTCTGTCACTTGCGTGCTGCAAGGGCATGTCAAGGTATTTGCAGATATTGTCCCTTTCTCTTACAACATCCAGTATTTCCAAAGGGAACTTTGAAGGATAGGCATAATGTAACCTGATCCATTCCAGTCCTTTTATATCTGCAAGTGCATGCAACAACCTGGGAAGCTCTCTTTTTTTATAGATGTCAAGGCCGTAATAGGTAAGTTCCTGGGCAATCACCATAATTTCTTTTACCCCTCTTCTAACTAACAATGTTGCTTCTGTTACCAGTTGTTCAATAGGCTTACTTATGTGAGGACCGCGCATCAATGGAATGGCGCAAAAAGAGCAGGTACGGTTACAACCTTCTGAAATTTTCAGGTAGGCATAATGAGAAGGGGTGCTTAAAATCCGTTCTCCTACTAACTCAGCCTGGTAATTAACTTCAAACCTTTTTAAGATCTGGGGTAATTCAAATGTTCCAAAGTAAGCATCCACTTCAGGTATCTCCAGCTCCAGGTTATTTTTGTACCGTTCGCTCAAACAACCTGTTACATATACCTTATCTATCTTACCACTTCTTTTCATTTCCACCTGGTTAAGAATAGTGTTCACGGATTCTTCCTTTGCCTTATCTATAAAACCACAAGTATTGATGATAACGATATTGTGGTCTCTTTTTGTACTTTCATGAACAACCTGTATGTCATTAGCAAAAAGCTGACCGCCAATTACCTCACTGTCAACCATGTTTTTACTACAGCCCAGTGTAATTATATTGACTTTATCTTTTTTTAAGGTTTTTGTTCTCATAACCGTTGCATTAATTAATTGGTATGCTCTGAACCGCTGATAGAAGAACTAATGGCTTTTTATGGTTAAGTAAATTAATATCATACTCATCATTTAATAACATAAATCAAAGTTCGAGATTAAAGAGACTTTTAACAAACTCATGCTTATTAAAAATAAGCAGGTCTTCTATTTTTTCACCTGTACCTATAAATTTCACCGGAATTTTAAATTGATTGGCAATTGCCAGAACTACTCCGCCTTTGGCTGTTCCGTCAAGCTTAGTAATGGCGAGGCCGGTCACTTCAGTTACAGCCGTAAATTGGCGGGCCTGTTCCAAAGCATTCTGGCCTGTTGAGCCGTCCAGCACCAGCAAAATTTCATGAGGAGCATCAGGAAGCAGTTTACTAACAACCCTTTTCATCTTACTTAGTTCTTCCATTAAATGAACTTTGTTATGAAGCCGTCCTGCAGTATCTATAATAACAATTTCAGTGCCTCTTGCAATGCCGCTTTGAACCGTATCAAATGCTACAGCGCCGGGATCTGAACCCATTGCTTGTTTAACTATTGGCACACCTGCCCGTTCACTCCATATTGTTAGCTGGTCAACAGCCGCTGCGCGGAACGTGTCGGCGGCACCCAGCAAAACAGTTTTACCAGCCTTTTTAAAATTATAAGCAAGTTTACCAATAGTAGTTGTTTTCCCTACACCGTTTACACCAACTACCATAATCACATAAGGCTTTGAAGGAAGCGGAGATGTGAAATTATAACTGTTTTTATCAGATGCATCTACAAGCAGCTCCTCTATTTCCTGCTGCAATATGGTGTTTAATTCACCCGTACTTACATATTTATCCCTGGCAACTCTTTTCTCTATTTTTTCAATAATTGCAATTGTCGTATCAAGGCCAACATCTGCACCTACCAATGCATTTTCCAGTTCATCCAAAACTTCTTCATCAACGGTACTTTTACCTGCAATAGCTTTGGTAATCTTTGAAAAAAAACTGTCTTTGGTTTTCTGTAAACCTTGGTCAAGACTTTCTTTTTCTTTCTTACCGAATAATTTATCGAATAATCCCATGGTAAATCTCTTATTGAATGATAACTGAGGTCTGGCTATCAGCTGTCAGCTATCAGCTATCAGCAAAGTCAAGACTTTATGGTTCGATTATGTATACTAAAGAAATTTATTATTGAGCAAAATGCTGATAGCTGATAGCTGACAGCTGATAGCTTTTTAAATACAAAAAGCTGTTCCGGGTACAGAACAGCTTCTTAATATAATATCTTATTTTCATTTCTCTGCTAAAAAATCCTTCACTTTATCCTTATGCACAATAGCTTCTTTAAAAGTATAAGCGCCGGTTTTTGGACTACGAACTGCTTTAATAACTTTCGTCCAGTTCTTAGCTTCGGCGGCGGCCTTTTGATCTTTTGTTTTTATCGCTGTTTTAGCACTCTTTGCCATTATTATAAATTATCAGTTATAAATTTTGTCTTTAACCCCATTAAAGAAAATGATTACTTGATTTCTTTATGAACTGTTACCTTCTTCATAATAGGATTAAACTTTTTCAACTCAAGACGTTCCGGAGTATTCTTCTTGTTTTTATTTGTAATATAACGGCTGGTACCTGGTAATCCACTATTTTTATGTTCGGTGCATTCCATAATAACCTGTACCCTGCTTCCTTTCTTTGCCATTTTATACGATTTTATTTTTCAAATTTACCAGTAACGAAAATTAATTTAGATTTTTTGTCCCTGGGATCTCATTTCTTTTACTACTGCATATAAACCATTTTTATTAATGGTCCGTATAGCTTCTGTAGATAATTTTATTGTTATCCAGGTATCTTCTTCCGCTAAGAAAAATCTTTTTGTTTTTAAATTCGGTAAAAACCTACGTTTGGTTTTTATGTTAGAATGCGAAATGCTGTTTCCTGAAGTGGGTCGTTTACCTGTAACCTGACATACTCTAGCCATGATTCATCAAAATTTTGGACGGCAAAGGTCGTCAAAACAATGTAATATCCAAAAACAAATTACAGATTGGGAAAATTAGCAGGAAACTATGTCAGCTAACAAAATTTTTCAACCGCTATTCCATTAACCCGGATCAGCTTATCTAAACGTATCTCCTGACCGGATTGCATTTTTAAAATCATACAATCTTCTCTTTCATGTATTCTCTCAATCCGCCCGGTTATAACAACCCTCCCTGCGTCATCTGAAAAAATGATTTCACAATTTTTTTTCTCCCATACAAAAACTTCCAATTTTTCTATTAATTCACTTATAACCATATTATTTAGTTGCTCTTTAATAATAACAACAAAATTATCTTATGGTTGAGAATAGAGATTTATTTGATTTATTAGTTAATTTACTGATCAATTTAAAGAAAAGTTTTACATGACTGATACTAAAAGAAAAACAATTGTCAGGGATATCAGCTGGCTGTCGTTCAATGCCAGGGTGTTGCAGGAAGCCGCTGATCAAAGTGTTCCATTACGTGAGCGGATCAGGTTCCTGGGAATATTTTCCAACAACCTGGATGAATTCTTCCGGGTAAGAGTGGCTACTTTAAAGCGAATGATGGAAATAGGTAATAAGTCGCACATGCATTTGGAGCAGTCACCCGATAAGATACTGGAAGAAATTCAATTCGTAGTACTGCGACAGCAAAGTGAATTTAACCGCATTTGGGATAATATTTCGGCAGAGCTTCAAAAAGAAAAGATTTTCATACTTAATGAAAAGCAGTTAAACAGGGAGCAAAGAGTATTTGTAATTCGCTATTTTGAAGAAGAAGTGCGTTCCAATACCATACCACTGATGATAGAAAGTATTCCGCAGTTTCCTTATCTCAGGGATAAATCTATATTCCTTGGAGTGGTGCTTTCCAGGCAGGATTCAGCTTACGTTCAGAAATATGCTGTTATTGAAGTTCCGGGAAAAACGCTTGGCCGATTTGTTTTGCTACCATCAGCTCCCGGTGAACGTGCCATTATTTTACTGGAAGATGTGATCCGTTATAACCTGCCTTCAATATTCTCTTATTTCGGTTACGACAAATATGATTCATGGATTTTTAAAGTAACAAAAGATGCAGAACTTGATATGGATACGGATGTTGCTACCTCTATTATACAAAAGATTGAAAAAGGGTTAAAAAACCGCCGCAAAGGCAAACCTGTTAGATTTGTATATGATAAAGAAATAGACCCGGGTTTACTTGAATACCTAATGCGCCGGATGAACTTAACCAGGAAAGACAATCTTATTCCTGGTGGCCGTATTCATAATTACCGGCATTTTATTGATTTTCCCGATAGTGTTTTTCCTAAAAGAGCACAGCGTAAAAAACCTTTTCAGCACCCGCTCCTGGCTAATTCAAAAAGGGTAACCGACACTGTGCTGGAAAAAGACATCATGCTTCACTTTCCATATCATTCTTTTAATCCGGTGATTGATATGTTGCGTGAAGCTGCTATAGACCCCAATGTAACGGCTATGAAAATCACCTGCTACCGGTTGGCGAAAAATTCCAAAATAGTTAATGCCTTAATAAATGCTGTTCGAAATGGCAAGCATGTAACGGTGATGCTTGAACTAAGAGCCAGGTTTGAAGAAGAAGCCAATCTTGAATGGAAAGAGCGGCTTGAAGATGAGGGTGTAAAAGTAATAATCGGATTACCTGATATGAAAGTGCATTCAAAGATTTGCCTTATTAAAAAACGGGTTAATAACCAGACAGTGCATTATGGATTTGTAAGCACCGGCAATCTGAATGAAAAAACTGCCACCTTGTATAGCGATCATTGCCTGCTGACCGCCAACCCTAATATTATGGCCGATTTAAACAGGATGTTTAATTACCTGGAAAAACCTAAAGACAGGCATCATCTTTTAAAAGAATGCAGCACCCTTATTCCATGCCCTACAAGCCTGAGAAGGGAATTAATAAAAATGATCAGCCGGGAAATAAAAAGCGCCAAGAGTAATAAGCCGGCCTCCATCATTCTTAAAATGAATTCTCTTTCTGATGAAGAGCTTATTGAAAAATTATATGAAGCCGCTAAAGAAGGTGTAGAAATTAAAATGATCATCCGCGGAATATTCTGCATGTTTACTGAAAATGAGAAATTTAAAAAACAAATCAAAGCTATAAGCATTATTGATGAATACCTTGAACATGCCAGGGTGTTTGTATTTCATAATGATGGCAAAGAAAAAGTTTATATATCTTCGGCAGACTGGATGGTTCGCAACCTCGATCACAGGGTGGAAGCGACGTGTCCGGTTATTGATGAGGACATAAAAAAGGTGTTGAAGAATATCTTAAATATCCAGTTAAATGATAATGTTAAAGCACGGATCTTAAATAATGACCTGGATAATGAATATGTAAAAAGTGCGGAAGATACCAAAGTCAGATCCCAGATAGAAACGTATAATTATCTTTTATCAATCAGCCAGCAGGATAAAAAACAGGTACAGGAACAAAAGGATATTCCTGTAGGCGAAATTTTAGTAACTACATAAATGGCTGTCAGCAATCAGCTTTCAGCTCTCAGTAGAGTGCTGCCTATATGTTTCTTCCTGAAAGCTGATTGCTGACAGCAAAATTTTTAATTCATAAGTAATACTAAAACCTATCATTTTGAGACTGGCAGCAATTGACATCGGGAGTAACGCAGCAAGACTTTTGATTTCAGACGTAGTAAGAACAAGTGTTTCAGCGCCTGAATTTAATAAATTAAACCTGATACGCATACCGCTTCGTTTAGGCTTCGATGTATTTGAATATAAAAAGATAATGCCGGCCAAAGAAGAAATGATCATACAAACCATGCAGGCTTATAAACACCTGTTGAAGGTTTATGATGTTACAAACTACAAAGCCTGCGCAACTTCAGCAATGCGTGATGCAATAAATGCAGCAGATATCCTGAAGAGGATTCAAACGGATACAGGTATTCTCGTGGAAGTGATTAGTGGTGAAGAAGAAGCGGCTGTTATTTATGAAAATCATATCGCAGAAAATTTGGATAAAGAGCATTCTTATTTATATATTGACGTAGGTGGTGGAAGCACTGAACTAACCCTGTTCAACGATAATCAAATGATATTCAAAGAATCGTTTGATATAGGCACCATCCGCCTGTTAAAAAATCAGGTTTCAGAATCGCAGTGGTATAAAGTAAGAGATTTTATACGTGACAAAACTAGATCCAAAAAAAAGCTGGTAGCTATTGGAACGGGTGGTAATATTAACAAGGTTTTTTCCATGTCCAGAAAAAAAGATGGAAAGCCTTTGTCATTGGAACTACTGAAAGATTATCACAAAGAGTTGAGCAATGTTTCATTACCACAGCGTATGAAGTTATATAGCTTACGTGAAGACAGGGCAGATGTAATTGTGCCGGCTTTACTCATTTTTGTAAATGTAATGCGCTGGGCAGAGGCCGATGAAATATTTGTTCCTAAAATCGGGTTGGCAGATGGATTGATCCAGCATTTATATAAGGAACTGAAGATGCGGGAGATGGAGGTTTAAAAAGGATTGTCAGCTACTAGTGTCATGTCAACTATAAAACGTCGTATTACGGCTATCAACCGTCAGCGGTCAGCTATCAGGAGGAAACCCACTACGCTTTGATCTGCTGATGGCTGAAAGCTGACAGCTGATAGCAATTAATACGACAAAGTATGCTTGACATGACACTAGGTATGAGGTAAACTAATAATTAACCTTGAAAAAAATTTATGTGTACGATCTTCCAAAAACTTTAACCCTTAAACTTTAAACCTTAAACTCACAATGTCAGTACATAAGGAAATCAAAAAGGTAACTACTCATACCTTACAGAAAATGAAGTTGAATGGAGAGAAGATCTCCATGATCACTGCGTATGATTTTTCCTTTGCTAAAATATTTGATGAAGCAGGTATTGATATCGTGCTCGTAGGTGATTCAGCAAGTAATGTTATGGCCGGCCATGAAACTACCTTACCAATAACATTGGAACAGATGATTTATCATGCGTCCTCAGTAGTAAGAGGGATTAACCGCAGCCTTGTAACGGTAGATCTTCCGTTTGGCTCGTACCAGGGTAATTCTAAAGAGGCACTTGGTTCTACTATCCGAATTATGAAAGAAACCGGGGCTCATTCTATAAAGCTTGAAGGTGGTGAAGAAATACTGGAATCAGTAAAACGTATTCTTTCTTCCGGTGTTCCGGTAATGGGTCACCTGGGATTAACGCCACAATCAATTTACAAATTTGGCACTTATACCGTGCGCGCTAAAGAGATTGAAGAAGCGGAAAAACTTAAAAAAGACGCACTACTTTTGCAGGAAGCAGGCTGTTTTGCCATAGTGTTAGAAAAAATTCCTGCATTACTGGCTAAAGAAGTTTCAGAAAGCTTACAGATCCCTACCATTGGTATCGGTGCAGGAAAATATTGTGACGGGCAGGTATTGGTAATGCACGATATGTTAGGCATCAATACAGAATTCAAGCCTCGTTTTCTTCGGCAGTATTTAAATCTTAATAAACAGATAACAGAAGCAGTTCAAAATTATATCCGAGATGTAAAAGGCAAAGACTTTCCGAATGATAGTGAGCAGTATTGATAGCTACTCCGAAAAGAGGCTGCCTGTAAACCTATAAGGTAGGCTGTTCAAAAGTTCATATAAGTCTTCGTACAGTTTTTGTTAAAGAACACCGTTTTTATTTTGATTAAAAGCATTGCCAATAATGTGTTTCATTGAAAGAATGAATCTTTTTTTTCTTCAAAAACTATACGAAGATTAATATGGTCTTTTGAACAGCTTACCTATAAGGCTTTGAAAACCTTATAGGTTTAATCGCGGGTTCTTACCAGGGCAAACGCATTATAAATTAAATATACTATAGAAAAAAAGGGTAATGTGGCCAAAAATAGTTGGTAGTTTTTTGGTCAATAATTCGTTTATTAGTGCTGTTAATCTGAAGGGGATCAGGCTCTGCTAGAGAGCAACCTGTGAGCAATAAGATTAATGCAAGACGATA
>JAABUS010001369.1_pt1 | contig 53650 bp, 8 predicted proteins | sample 5560161 | NCBI WGS metagenome assembly JAABUS01 (sample SAMN10711885, study PRJNA513376) | rock metagenome | isolation source: Antarctica rocks | place: Antarctica: Victoria Land, Trio Nunatak nord | collected 2016-01-04 | reverse complement strand
AATAAACGCTAGTGTTATTTGCTTGCTTTTAATTGATCAAAATTGTTAATATTTTAACTTTTCGATTTTTTTGTTTTTCTACTTGTTTTTTTCGAATGTTCGAAATTATAATGTCTTGTAAATTACTTTGCGTAATTAAATTACTTTTTAATATTTATAAATTAATAAACTTTATGTTAAAGTCCTTGCAAATAAAACAAATATAAAGATTGCAATTTTTTTTTTCTTAAAAATTTTTTATATTTTTGTGTAATTTAAATAATTGTAATAAGATAGTAATAATATAATAATCGCAAACAATCTTTTATTGTTTTAATTAAATTAATTCTTTATTTTTTGCATAAAATTATTTTTTATTTTCTTATTTTTGTCTCTTAACTTCGCGAAAATCTAAAGATTTTAATTTCTTACTATATATTTTTTTAATCGATTTTTTAAATAAATATCTTTAAGTCTCGTGTTATTAATTTTTTTCAAAATATAAAAGTTTTTAATTTTGTCTTCTTTCTTTATCTTAAAAAGAGATTATTATTAAAAAAATAATTTTACATTATGTTTTTTATTAAGTTTGATATTATATAATAAAATTAAATCTTTAATTTAGAATAAACGCATTAATAGTTAATAATTATTATTGAAAAAATCTTTGTTCGCTTCTTTAAAATAATTGTTAATTTATTGCAATAATTGATTTTAATACAATAAGTAATTTTATAACTAAAGCTTTTATTAAAAGAGAAAAGTACTTTACTTAAAGAAAGTCTAACGTATACAACTTAATAATTGTAGATAAAAATTTATTATTTGACAAAAATAAAAAAGTAAACAAAAAAACAAAATTATTATCGATAGCTATTTAGCAACATTACGAAGAACTAATCTTTAATATAGTAAAAATAGTTATTTATAATATTATTTTAAGAATATTTTAATTGAAGCAATACAATTTAAAAGTTAATTAAAATATACAAATACTTAAATTTGCGCAATATAATTACGTAATTTATATTTAATCTACGCATTAATAGCATTTAATAAAAAATTAAAAATAAAATTAAAAATCGATCGCAAATAGCAAGTTTATATTTTTGCAAAAAAATAATTTAACAAAGTTTAATTTAATAAATACTAGTAAAAATTAATTAAGTTACAAGATTAAAGTAAGTAAAAAAAATTACAAATTTTCTAGAAGTTTTAAACTATTTAGTATAGCAAAGAAATTGCTAAAGTACATATTACAAATATACAATAGTTAAGAGTATCTATTTTAAGAAAAGAAAACAATAAAGACTCTTTTTAAACATTAATTGTAAAATTATAAAATTAAATTTAAATTAGGCAAACAATTTACGTTTAAACTTATATATACTTTATTTAAAAAAAAACTCGAAGTATTTCGCAAATACTTAGCAAAAAACGAAAAAAAAAATTTATTAGAAAATTCTAATTATAGACAAGATATCTAATTCTCTTTGTATTAAAAAAAATTAAAATTCTTTATTTATATATTAATTATTAAAAGCTAAATAATATTATAATTAAAAATTAATATTTATTATTTAATATTAATAAGCTTTAAAATTAACTATTTAAAGTAAAGTATTTTGTTAAATTAAATTTACAAAAAGCGTACAATTTAATTAAAATAAAAATAGAGAAAAAGTAAAAAATAGCTTTTTGTATACAATATAAATTATATAAATACACAATAATATTGTTTAAATTTACAAATATCTTAACAATATATTAAAAAATAATTAATAATATATTATAACAATATTTAAATTAATTTGTTATAGCATACTTGAACAATATTATAATTTACTTAAAAATTGTAAAAAAACATATTAATTATTGAAAGATATAACAAACAACGTAGTAAATTATTAGTATTATAGAAGATTATTATATATAAAGAGCAAAGATTGCAAAATATATTGTAGTTTCTAAGTTAATCTTAATTGAGTCTAGCTTATCTTAATTAAGTTGATTTAAATTTGAGCTAGCTCGCTAAGCAAATTAATTAGAAATAGACAAATAGCTTTTTAAGTTGTTTATTTACTTCTATTATGATTTGTAAGCTTTAGATATGTCGTCGTTGTATTGCGCAATACTTTTACTTAATAATAATGTATCTATTAACTTTTACTAATTTTTTAATCTATTAATTTAAGTTGTTTAATAAAGATCTTAAACTTGTTTTTAAACAATAACTTTGTTAGCTTATTTGCTATTATATTTGCGCTTTAGACAAAATTGATGCAAATGCAATTACTTTTGCAAAGATCTCTAACGTAATAAAATATTACGTCGATGTGCTTTAATCTATTATTAATATAAGCGTTCTTAATAAGTGCTAGAGTTGCTTAATTATTGTTTATTAATTGTATAAAAAGTACAAATTCGTATATTTTGTTCTCGACAATATCTATACAATTCAATAAATCTTTAAGATATTTTGTATAGTTAGTATTTTTTAGAACTTATATAATCTATAGACTCTTTCTAGCATATATAAATAAAGTTATATATTTAATTTTAATAATAAATATTGTTATTAACTTTTGTTTGCGTAACATTTATGCGATCAATTCTTCGCTTATTATAAATATATATTTAAGAATTAATTTTTAATTTAATCTATTAGATGCGTAGTTTAAGTTAAAGTATATTACTAAATATAAGTTTTTATTGTTGCTATATATTAGTTTCTTGTCGACAATAAAGCAAAGATATTGAAGCAATATTTTTAAGACTTAACTATAATACTTTGTCAAATTAACAAAATATTAACTTAGATATTGTACTACAAAAGCAATATCTAAGCGAGTATAAATAATTGCATATATAATGCTTTTAATTGTGTATTAGTAATTTCTTTAATTAATTCGCTTGTCTTTTGATTTAACAAATCGAAAAGAATTGTATTTATTTATAGACAATTCAATTAAATTGCTTTTGCTAATAGGCATTTGTAGTTTATTAAGTATCTTGTTAATATAATAGATTTAATCTATGCGTAGAGTTTTGACTTTTCGATTGCAAATAATTCTAATATTAAGAATTCTTTTTATTTCTTTTAGATTCTTTATTTTGAATATCTTTTAAAATTTGCGTTTAAATTAATTAATATTATTTATTAATTATATAACAATAACAATATTGTTAATATAAAGTAAAAGCATAATACGTTGTTTAAAATACAACAAAAGATAAGAGTTAATATTGTATTGCTTAAAGTCTAGTCTAATAAGCTCTTTAATATAGCGTTTATATTAATTGCAAACAACTTATTTTAAATTATAAAAATTTCGAAAAATACACAAGTATTGTTTTAGAGATATATTTATTTTAGATAAAAATATTATATAGATCTTTTTTTTAAGAAAAGACTTAATAAAGATGTTGTTAATATTTATCTAATAGCATTCTAAATTTTTTAGCATAATAATAACAAGAAACACTTGTAAGATATTAAATTTAACAATCGAAACAAAAGTATCTTTATAGTTGATTTCGAAAACTTGTATAAAGTTTTTTGTAATTAATTTTGTTTTAAGCTTTTTTAGTATTCTATTTATATACATTTTTGCTTTGAACACTTATTTGCTTGTTACAATATTGACGTTTTAAAAAAAAGTAACAATTTTCTATATACTATTAGCAACAAGAGCAAGTAATTTCTCTTATATAGCATCTTTTTATAATTTTTTTAAACAAAATTGTTTACAATTTCTTTTTATATCTTTAATATAAATATAACAAGCTTGCTAGTATTATTGTTTTTTTATTAATAATTGCAAAGTTGCACTTTAAATTTATAATTTTATTAATTATATTTTAGACTATAAAGATTGCTATAGCGCAAACAATTTTGCTTTAATATTTTTTTAAGTTCTTTGTACTATTATTAATTTGTTTTCTCTTTAAAATAACAATATACAAAAATATCTATATATAATATTTAAATAAAACAAAATTATCTAAAGTTATTTAAGAAAAATTTAAGATAATCTAAACAAAATCTAAATTAATTTAAATAAAATCTAGATTAATATAAATAAGATTTAAATTAATATAAGTAAGATCTAAGTTAAATTTATTTCTAATTGCATCTTTGTAAAATCTATTTATTAATTATCTTTTTAGCAAAATATTAATAGTCTTAATATATATTTTAAGATCAATATATTCTTTCTTTTTGTTTTTGATATATTTGACAATATTATATCTAATAATTTTATTTAAGTTTAATACTTATATTTTGACAAATATACTTGTTTTGTCGATATATTTAAAAAATAATTTTATTTGTTTTCTATTTATAAGCTTATTTTTTTTGCTTTTAACAAAAAGAGATTTAAAATTTATATAAAAATAGCATTTGTAATTTTATATATGCAAATAATTAATAAATAGTTTGACGTTAATAAATGTCTTTATAAATATAATACATTTATTGTTAATAAACAATTCGATTGTTATGCGATTTTGTAAATATATATTTATTTGTGCAACTTTTAATTAAAACTTAATAGAAAGTTTTATCTCTTTAATTATAACTTTTATAAAGTTTTCGATAATTTATATATTTTGTTTAGCAATATTATTTTAAAGAGAATTGTATAACAAAATGTAATTGAGCACAATATTAAAGAATAAATATTATTTATTAAGTATTAACTTAAGCTTTGTATTGTTGTTACTACAAATTATAAATATTTTAATTTTATTTTAAAATTTTGTTTGCATTTGTTATTAACAAAAAATATTTATAACTTGTTCTTGTTTAATTATTGTTAATATTTATATTTTACAAAAATAATTATTAACAATTTTAAGAAAATATTTGTATTTAAATTTTAAAATTAGCAATAATTTACAAATATTAGTTAAAATAAAAGTTAAAATAGTTGTTTTATATTTACTAATATAATAATTTCTATTATTGTAAAGCTTGATTAATACGCATATTTTATAAGAATTTCTTATATCTTTAATAATAGAAACAAGCTTTAAGAATGTAGTAATTTTATACAATTTTTATAATTTAATTGCGTCTAAATAAACAAATTAACAATATTAAAGACTATATAGCTTTACTTTAAAGTTGCTAATAACTACTTTATTAATATTAATTTGTATTTAATTTTTTTAATTAAATGCGCTATTAATTGTTAAAAATGTTATAGAAGACTTTTGTTATATAATAGCAATAAGAGCAAACTTGTTTAAACTTAATACTATTTTGCTTATTATATATATATTTTTTTGCTAATTTATAGTAAGAATATGTCTTTCTTATTTATCTTGTTTTTATATACTATATTTGTTAAAGTTTTTATATGGATTTTTTTAATATATATATTTGTTAAACAAAAAATTAATTTTAAGATTTAAAACAAAAAGAATATTTGTTAAATATATTTTATTTTTGTTCTTTGTACACATTGTTGCTATCTTATATTGATTTAAAAACAATTTTCTCTCTTTAACTTTAACAATATATTTAGAAATAACAATAAAAGAATTTCTAAAATATTAAAAATAATTAATTATATATAAGAAAGCGTTAATATTAATAATTTATTTGTTATTAAAAATTTTACTAATATTCTTTTTAAACAACGTCGCAAGTTCTTTATTAATATTTTTCTTAATATCGAAGTTGCTATTATTAAGTAACAATTTTTTTAATAAACTATTATTTTTAGTAATGTAGACGCAATACTTTTTGTAAAACTTTTGCTTGTTATTTTTAATAATTTCTGTCTTTTTTATTTTTTTTTAAATATATTTGCAAATATTAACAAAAAAGAAATACTCTTTAATAAGATGCTTAAAATTCTAACAAAGATAGCAACAATATATATTTCTATTAATTTTTCGATTAAAAAAACTAAATTTTCGATAAGAATTAAAGTTCGATTTTAAAGAGAAACTTTAATATTAATATTAAGATTTTGAACAACTAGTCTTGCGTTTAATTTATATAATAATTTTATTAACTTTAAATAATACTTTTTTTTCTTATAACTTTTGAAAGATTATATCAATATTAAAAGAATTTGAAGTATTAAAAGTATTTCGAATTGCAATATATTTTAAAAGCAAGAAAATTAATAATATCTAAATTAGTCTATTGTTGCAATACAATTTCTTTATATTAGATTAAATTTTAACAATTTTTTGTTCTAGCTTCTTAAAATGTGTTTATATTTTATTAATATTTTGATTAATAAACTTCTTGTAATTAATATAGTTTATTAAATACTATTTTTGAATAATTTAAAGCTTTTCTTTGTATTTATATATTAAGAATCTTTATATTTTATATATAATAATTATAGCAATTACGTTCTTCTTGTTGTTTTTGTCTAAATAAAGTTAAATATAAAGAGTAGTTTTAACATTTGCTTTTACGTCTTTAGATTAAAAAATTATTAATAATATTAAATTAGTTTTGCTTATAAAAATAGAAAGTACAATAGAATTTAAAGATTAAATTATATTTTAAAGATCTTCTACTATAAGATAGTTTTTTATTTGACAAAACTATTGCTTGCTTGTAATTTAACTAAGCATATTAATTGTTTTGCGTATATTGTTTCTTATAATATATAAAAGTAAATAAAAAAAAATTAAAAAAAAAAAAAAAAAAGATAAAGTAATATTTATTAAGTAGCAATAAAGAGATTTAATATACTAATTTTTTATTAATTTAATGCGAAGATTGTAATTATGTTGTTGTCTTAACAATGTTTTTTAGTATTATGTTTGCTCTCTTTAAAGCAATTTAGTTTGCTTTTTTTAAAGCATTAATTAACTTTTTTTTCAACAATATAGTCTACTTTTTTTAAAGCATTAATTAGCTTTCTTTTAAACATATAAATTAATCTCTTTTATTATTGTTTGTTCTTTATAAAATTTGTAATCGAACAAAATTAATTTGTTTGCGCAAAAATGTCTTGCGTAACTCGAAGATATATATCGATTTCTATCTATTAATAGTAGTGTTTTTCGTTCTTTATAAAATGTAATCGAGATTGTCGCAATAATAGTGCTAGAAATTGTTGAATTAAAAATTTTCGCAAACTTAAGCTTATAATTTATTAAAAAATATAACAAACAATATAGTAAATTATTAATACTATAGAAGATTATTATATATAAAGAGTAAAGATTGCAAAATATATTGTAGTCTTTAAGCTAATTTTAATTGAGTCTAGCTTATCTTAATTAAGTTAACTTAAATTTAAATTAGCTTGCTAAGCAAATTAATTAAGAGTAGACAAACAACTTTCTAAATTGCTTATTTGCTTCTATTACGATTTGTAAGCTTCAAGTATGTTCTCGTTGTATTGCGCAACATTAATTATATTTTCAAAATATTAAAATATTAAAATATAAAAAACTTACATTTTAAATTAAAGAAATACAAATTTTATTAAAAGAAAGTTAATTTTCTTAAATTTGTTATTAAACAATATAAAATATATATAAATTTTAAGAAACTACAAGCAATTAAAGAATAAAAATTATTAATAAACGTTAAAAAAGTATAATTCTTTTTAAATTTTATAAATTATAATAAGAAATTTATTAAAAACTATTTAATAAAAGCAATATAATTAACGAACTTTACAAAGAAAAATATATTATAATTATAAAAATTTGCAAAAAAGAAATTATTTTAAAATCTTAAGTTAAAATGCTTAAAGAAGCTAATATTAAAGATATATAATTCGCAATTATTAAATAAAATTAAAATCGACATATTAGATCTAGTTATTAATGTATATTTTAATTAAAAATATAAAGATATATAATACTTAATAACATATCTTTCGAAAAAACTCTTGTTAATTAAATAGAATTATAATATTTATAATAAAAAACTACTTGCTATAGTAGTTTTCTTAAAATTATAAAAAGTATATAGAAAAGAATTACTTAAATTTACGATTTTTATAAATTATAAAAATTTTGTGCATTTTATTATTATTAAATAGCTTAACAAAAGACAAATATAATAATTAGAAAAACTTAAACAATACAAGTTTAAAATATAGTATACTTTAGATAAAAATAATAATAAAGTAGACGCACTTAATAGAAGAAATAATTATATAAAAACAAAAAAGTTGTTTAATTACAATATACTTAAAATTAATAAAAACAAATTATTATTAATAAACAAATACAAACTAAATGCTATATTACAAATATTTCGAAATAATACAAAAGAATTTCTAATAAAGAAAGAAAAACTCTAGATATTTATTAACAAAATCGACAAATATATAAAAAAGCATTATAATAAATTATTGCAAAAGCACTTAAAAGTAACAAAAACTCTTTAGCTTTTACGCTAGTATTGTTAGTTTTTATAGATAAAACAAGTTGTTAAAATATATATCAAACAATATCTTAATTGTTAATAGAACAAACATAATACGTATGCGAACTATAACAAAATTTAATATTAGAAATTATTTAAATTGTTATAAGATAAAGTTACGATAAACTTTATTATTAAGTTGTCAAAGTCGACAAATCTAGCAATTGAAGATAAATATAATTTAATATTAGTAATAATTAATAAGCTTATTAAGTATTTATATATTATTGCATGTAAAGAGAAGTTTATTGTAAAATAATTAAAATATATTATATTAAATTAACTTATACGATATTACAATATATTTAAGAAATTAACTAGTAATAAAGACAAGCTCTTTACGTCTAATTATTAAAAAACGCTTCTTCTAATGTTAAATACAAGATTTCGAATATCTATTGTCTATTACTTAATTATAGATAATTAGATAAAATAAACAAACTAAAGTCTTAAACAATATTTAAAATACTATATTAACAATACTTAAAGTAATTAAATATTACTTTTATTTATAATACAATTAATATTTAATGCAAAGATTTCGAATATTATTAAAATAACTTTATTCTTCGTTAATTATAATAAAAAATTAAATCTCTTTAAGAAAAAGCGTAAGCATTTATTAGCGTAATTAATTATTAAAAGAATAGCAATATTAAAAAAGATATACAACAATATCTTAAAAATGCAAAAAAAATTGGTCAAATATTAAAATAAAAAACATAAAATAATATCTTAGTTAAAAGAAAGAGATAAAATATATTTTTTTATAAAAAATCTTAAAACAAAAAAATTAAACAAAAAATTAAATTATGTTAAAATTAAATTGTTTTTTGTTAAAAAGATTAAAGAATTAATTAATTACAAACTTGATTTACTTAAAAACGTCAAAATATTTCTAATATTTTATATTTTATTGTTGAAGTTAATAAACTTAATTACGTCTTTATAAAATATCTTTTATTTTTATTTGCAAAAAAAGAATTAATTCGAAATTAAAAAAATTTTACAATAGAAAAATTAAAAGTATTTTATTAAATAAAAAAAATACTTTATCTTAAAAAATACGTAAAAATTAAAAAAGAGTTTTAATTATTGTTAGAATTTACTAAAGAAGTTTTATTAAAACAAGATATAAAAATAATATTTTAATTTTAATTAATTAGAAGTTAAAATTGTTCAAACAATATATTAAACAACAATTCGAGAATCTTTGCAACAAATTTGACAAAATATATTTTATTTATCTTTAGATTGTCAATATTCTTTTATTTTATTATAATTATTTTTTTCTTCTTATTCTTTAGAAAATTTAGTTGTTTTTTTAGTCAACTTAGCTTTGTATATGCATTGCGTATTTCTTTCTTTAAATGCATTTGTTTTTTATAAATTTGTTTAATTAATGTAAAAAAAATTGTTAAATTATAATTACAATTAGATTGTATATATTTTACACACTTTTTAAAATTATTATTTATACAATAAATCTTACTAGATATTGTACAATTACAACAAGAACGCATTGCTAAAAATATTAAATTTAGAACGTTAAAAAGATCTTTCTTTCAAAAGAAGAAATTTTTAATATTAATTTTTCTTAAAGATATAATAAGAAGATATTAAGTTTCGAAACAAAAACTTTAAAAAAAAAGAAATAATGTTACGAGCTTATTAAAGTTGTATTAGTAATTTAGATTCTACGTTGTTTAAGCGAATTTGCTATTATGTTCGCTATGCTTAAGAAGCAAACAATCTAAGCATAATGTTCGCATTGTTCAACGAACAAACAAAATAAACAACTAGTATTTTCTTAATATATAGAAAATAAAATACAACTTTCTTATAAATTGTATTTAACTTATTATAGATTTTTACTTATTGTTACTTTGATTTATCGAATCTCTTTTAAGATTTATTGAATATAGAAATTATTTATAGTTGTAATCTTTGTTATTAAGTAATTGCTTGCATTGTCTAAAAACGTCTACAAATCTCTTTAATAGCACAATTTATCTTAATATCTTCGTAGAAAGTACTAGCATAATACGTTTGCGTAATATTAATTTTACTTTAAACTTTATTTTGAACTTTAATAATAACAAATAACAAAGCGATAATATATTATAAATTGTTATTGTTATTATTATGTTATTCTACAAATTGTGTTAGATTAACATATAAATTTACTTTTATTAAATAGAAGACTCTTTTTCTTCTAATTCTCAAAAAGATTTAAGAAGATTTTTAACAAATTTTTGCAATATTAACGCTTAGCAAACGTCTTTATCTTAATAAAACTAATATAGCTTTTTATATTATTAGAAATTAATGCTTTAAAAGAGAAAATAACTATAATGTTATAACGTCTTTAATGCGCTAACATATTAAAATATAACAAGACACATAATCTTAAATGTCTATAAAAGTCTTAAATAATACGATATCTCTTTTTAATTAAATAGCGAAAAATAGATTTGTACATTATAACAAGTATTAAATAGAGAGAAAGCTTATCTTTTATTGTTCTTTAATAATTAGTTTTACTACTATCTATCTTATATAATTGGGATATAGTAATATAAGTCTATTATATCTTACGTCTTTTATATCTTAGTATGTTAACAAAGAGTAGACGCATTCGCATCTTATAGTTATCTAATAAATTTATAAATTATATATAATTAAATAGTATTATTGCTAATTTATATTTTGTTGTTGCTTTTAATTTTTAAAGATTTTGTTTATTTTTTTTGATTTTTTTTAATATATTATTAAGAAGATTTTAAATTTTATATAACAAAACTAAATTAACAAAATCTACAATACTTTAGATATTAAAATCTTAAAAAAAAAAAATTGAAAAAAACTTTGAAACAAGAGAGATTAAAAAACTTAATATAGATATTAATTAAATTTAGCAACAAGAGCAATAGATTAACAACTCTATATATAAGAACTATTTTATTTTCTTATTTTGTTAATTTATACGCAATATAATAGACTTTCTATCAGAGTATACAAGTATTTATTTTATTATAAAAGAGCAAATAAAGTTTTTGAAAAAGTTTATCTAAATAATTTTTTTGAAACTAAATTATTAATTGCAACAAAAGATTAACAATATTGTTACAAACCAATTTCTAAATTTTTTAAACTATCTATATATTGTTTTTCTACAAAATTCTATTATTTTTTGTAGTTAATATTCTATCTACTCTTTTTAATATTACAGGATTTTCAAATATTCTTTATATCTCGTTTTTTTTTGTTAATATTGTTTAGACTAATTGTTCGGGTCGGTTTTTCCCCGAAATCTATAATCCGACCCGAAAGTTATATCTAATTAGGTCAAGTTTTAATCTAATATAGTTAGTATTTTTATAATTTATGCAATTTAATTCCAACTATTAGAACCAAATAATTAGTCTAATATTGTTGCTTATTTAAAGAACAAAAATCGCAATATTAATATATAGATTAGACTAACAATATCGACGTTTTTTTTAAAGACTCTAAGCTACTTTGAGCAAGCTAGCAAGACTAAGCACTTAAAAGTTATTGTATCTTAAATCGAAAACAAATACAACTTGTAGAGTTTTAAATATAACTAAAAATTATACTTATTAATTGAAAAAAACTAATAACAAAAAACTAAATATATTTTCGCAAATATTTCTTAACAAAATGTTAAACTTTTATAAGATAATTAAAATCTTTTTTGTTTTATCTATTATTAATAGATTTATTTGTCTAAAGATATTGTTGCTATTTTTAAGATATATATAAGATATTTAAATTGTTAAGATTTGTTTTTTAAGTAAATTTTGTTCGAATCAATCGAATTTGCAATTTATAAAATTATTAGAGTTAAAGCTTTAATAGCTAGTATATAGTTGATTGACAAGAATACTAGCTATATAGAACTAACTATGTACAGGAAATAAATATAAGTACTATAAGTATTAAGACGCTAGACGTTACTCATAGTATATTTAAGACTAGAGAATAGAGATTTAAAGAATAATCGAAAAACAAAGTTTATTTAGTTTAAAATTGTAATACTATCTCTTTTTTTTATTTGCGAGCTTCGACAAAGCAATATTGAATTTTCTAGTTAACATTTTTAGTTAACTTTAGTTGATTTTAAATGCTTGTCAAATACAAGCTTCGATTAATATTAAATATATATTAAATATTATTCGACAATTAAAATTGAAGTTTTCGATATGCGTTAAGCAAGAGAATAAATTTGTCGAATAAAAAGAGATAATCGAAAATTTTGAAACAAAATGTACAAAAAACAATAATATACAAAGCAAAGAGTATATATGTTGCAAATAATGCTATAGTTAATTTTTAACTATTTTTAATTAGTATCGAATACGTCTATTAAGTACAATCTATTGTTCGAAATTAAACGTTAAACAATTGTTAAACAACAAAAATCGAGTTTCGAACAATTTGTTAAACGACAACAATATCAAGAAAAAGAGAGAAATAATTAAATTTCAAGAAAATATTAAATGTAAAAAAATTAAGAGAGTACAAAAGATTACTAATTCTAACTCTAAGAAAAAAATTCGAATTATGTAACGCAAAAATTAAGAAGTTGACAACAAGATAAAAGTCGATTGCGTTTAAGAAAATCTAGAAAATCGATTACATTTAAGAAAATTTAGAAAGTTAATTAGTTACGTAATTTGAGAGAAAGATCGACAACAACAAAAGAGATAACGACGTTAAAAAGTCGAAATTTGTCGAATTTTAACTATATTTGAACACGTTTGTCTAAATTTGCAACACAAAGAAAGAAAATAACATAAAAGTATCTTAATAGCAATTTATACGCAATTGTGCGTATATTTAGAAATATTAAGTCAATTTTGATCGGAAGAATCTTTAGAAGAGACGTTAATAAAATGTCTAGCAAAAGCACTATAGAGACAACAACAAGAATTGCAAATATATGTCGATTAACTCTTAACAATAGTAATACGTTAATAATGCGTTTTCGAAATTCTTGTCAACTAACGCATAAGATACAATAGAATAGAATGTCTAACAAAAGTACTATAGAAGCAATAACAAAAATTGCGAATGCATATTAAGTAACTTTTGATAATAGTAATATATTGACAATACGTTTTCGAAATCAATTCTAAGTACGACAACAAGAGCTATAGATATATGTTGAGCAAAGTTTGGCAACAATAATAGTAGAGCGCAAAAGATATATAGATGCAAATTATTCTACTTATTAGATTCTTAATTAGAAGACGTCTTAAATATTTAGTAAAATTTTGTTGCGTCTAGATATTAATAGTAGAAGTTAATAACAAAATTAGAACAATTATTAGTTATAGAATAGTCTAGTTATTTAGATTTATCGTTGTAGTTTGTGTAGCTTGTAAAGAGAATTTGATACTATAGTATTTTGCGTCTATAATTAATAGCAATTAGATTTAGATTAATATTATTGTTATTTTTGCGCATATTATATTGTAATATTTCGATATCTTTAACATAGTATTCGAAATTGTTGTTAATGTTGTTAACAATATTGACAAGCAACAGAAGCTTAATTTATTGACTTAATAGAAGCTTGCTTTTGTCGAGATACAAAAGCTATAAGTAGAATATTAAATAAATTTTTATTGACTTAAGCAATTCTAGTTCGTAAACGTAATTGTTGATTGCTCAAATAATTTTATAGAAGTTTGCATTCTTATACTTTAGAAACTTGTATAATCGAATTATTTTAATATTTTAAATATTAACTATAACTTAATTATCGATTTTAAATTTTGAGATTGCAATGCGTTTGTAATTAGCAAATTCTACTTATTTAACTTAAGTTTAGACAAGCTTTTAACAAAGAAAGTTTTACAAAATCTTGATTTTTTATGTTGCGACAAGTTTCGAGCGTAATGTTGTTAGAAAAGACTTCGAATAATTTTAGATCTAATCGTAATAGATAGTCTTTAGTAGCAAAAAAAATAATAAGTTAATAGACTCGCTAATATAATTGTTTGCGACAAATTTAATAGTAACAAGATAACTAATTTAATTATCTTAATTATATTGCATATATATTCGAAGATATTACTTAAAAACAATATTAACATTTTTAATTTAATTGTCGATTTCTAGATAGAACGCAATTAATAATTTAGATTTAATTCTTAATCTTTTGCAAAGACGTTGTTAGAAATAAGCAATAAATTGAATATTTCTATTGAAAACAATAGTAACTAGAAAGTTCTTAATGCGTTAAACAAAGTTAATAAAGATCTAAACAACAATTTTAATTTTTAAAGAATCTATAAGTATAAACTTCTAATTCTTAAATAGTCTATCAATTATTATTAAGATATACTAGAAGATCTTTTTTTATAGCAATATAACAACAAAGAAATAATAAAATCGCAAAATATATTTTGTTAATAACAATCTAAAATAGACAAAGATTTCAATAAATTATATTTATATTCGCAATATAATTTGACGTACTTGTAAATCAAATAGCTTTTAACGTATTTTTTAATATCTAGATATAGTATAGATTAATAGTAGTAATACTATATTTTCTTAAAAATAATTGTTCGACTTAAGTGTTTAACGCTTAATAATTTATATTAGAATCTAATTGTTTTGACTCAAAAGATATTATTTGTACTTTAAGATATATATATTTTGTTTTAAACAAATAAATACTTAATATTAGTTGTTAAATATTCGATTACTATATAGTTTTTGAGTTTTAGCTTAATTGTTTTGCGAAAAATAGCTAGAATTTTTTGTTTATTAGCTTCTTTAATTTAAATAATTTGTTTTATCTTTTTGTTATATAAATATATTTTTAATATTTGTTAAGCAAAAATTTCGAAATTAAGTTTTGTTTTAAGTTTCTTCTTTTTTATTAAATTAATTGCAATAACAAGCAAGAGCTAAATTGTAAAAAAAAATTCAAATATAGATAGCTAAGTTGTCGATAAAACAAATATATTTAAAGAAAAGACAAAATTAATAACTAAAGATAACAAAACTATAGATTAAGAAATTGTAAATACAACAATAATAGATAACAAAACTAAGAAAAGAAATCTAGCAAAACAAAGTTTGTTTTGCTAAATTAATACAAGTATTGCAAACAATAAAGACGTAAATAATGCTACGTCTTTATTAATTGCTAGCAAGATTTAAGTAAATTTCTTGCAAGCTTTTGCGATTCTTTTGTTAGCAATCAATTTAAACTCAATAGAGTTTCGAAACAAACAAACTAACTTTGCTACTATATTGTAAATAATACTTAATAGTAGCAAAATTAATATAATAATTTTAACTATACTTAATTTTAAGTTATATTGTTTAAAAATTGTTTATTGTTAAAACTAATTGCAAAAATTGTTTTTATTAAAGAGCAAATTTTGCAATTGTTTAATTAAATTGTTTGACTTTGTGTTTAATATATTTAATTAATAAATAATTTTAAAGTTAAATTTAAACAAAAACTCGATTTAGCAAACTTAATAACAATTGAGTTGCTTAATAGTTATAAAATACTTTAAATTGCAATAGTCGATAATAATTTTAATAAATTGTTCGACAAGTATATCGATATACTTTAAGTATTATTTCTCGAAAGCGCAAACAATAATTAATAACTTTTTGTTATAGATTTTGTAATTGCACTTCGCGAACAATATAATTTTAAATATGTAAACTATTAAGTAAAGCAATTTATTCAAATTTATTTGCGAAAGTATAGCGACAATTATAAAGTTAAAGATATTGCTTTCGATTTAAATCTCTAAATTAAAATCGAAATAATACAAAATAAATTAATTGATAAAAACTTTTTTAAAAGCTTTGAATACAAGATTTTTAAAATTGTTAAGTTATTATAAAAAATTAAAATTCTTGTTCTTAAGTTTACTAAGCGCTAACAAAGATTTAACTAGACTCAAATAATTATAGATAAATTGTTAATAAAAGTTAACAAAGTTTAGAAAGATTTGCACGTTATATACGCAAATAGAAGCTTCTTATTTAAGAATATATTTAATCTTCTTAAGATTTATTCGAATTTCTTCGATAATAATAATTAAATCTAGATATTTAATTTGTTTAACAAAGAAAATATACTTGTTAATATTTAAATAAAGACTTGCGTTATAGAATTTAGCAAAAACTTTATTTATATAGTTTTTATATTTTTTCTTAATATTATTGTAGACTAAAATATTATTTATATAGATTGTGCAAAAATTATTTAGATAGAAATTAACAGTTTTATTAATAAAAAACTAAAATATAATTAAGATATTATATAATTTAAAAGATATTATAACGTACTTAAATAAGTTGTAACAAATAATAAAGACTATTTTGTATTTATTATTAAAACGTATTCGAATTTTGTTAAAGACAACAATAATATCGAACTTGTTGTAGTATTTAATTTTCTATAATTGTTGCAAAATTTCTTTTATTAATAATAGAATATTGCGATTCTTAATTGTTAAAGTATTAAAATTTATATAATTTATATAAACGCGCAAACTCTTATTAGACTTCTTAACTATAAAAGTAAGAACAATATATTGTAAAATATTGTTGCAAATTTAATTTTTGCTCTTTATATTATCTAGATAGACTCTAATAATTTCTTCTTTTTAACAAGATATATTGTAGACTTTCTTAGTCGAAAAAGTTGCTTTTGAAACAAAATTAATAATATAATTAATGCTTTTATTAAGCAACAACTTGTTAACTTCTTGCAAGTTAAAAAGCTTAACTTACTATTTAAACTTTAAATATATTTGCTTTTTAAGTTGCTCTATACTTAAAGAATCTCGCTTAAATTTAATATAAAACTTGTCGTAATTATTAAAAATAATAGTTGCAATATCTATGTTACAAGCTTACTAAAACTATACTAGTAGTTTAGATTCTACGTCTTTGAGCAAATCTATTATTATGTTTGCCATGTTCGAGAAGCGAACAACCTAAGTATAATGTTTAACATATTTAATAAATAAACAAAATAAACAATTATATTTGCAATGTTTGACAAATAAACAAAATAAACAACTAGTATTTTTTTAGTATATAGAAAACTTAGAATACAACTTTCTTATAAATCGTGTTTAACTTATTATAGATTTTTACTTATTATTACTTTAATTTATCGAATCTCTCTTAAGATTTATTAAATATAAAAATTGTCTATAATTGCAAATTCTTGTTATTAAGTAATTGCTTGCATTGTCTAAAGACGTTTACAAATTTCTTTAATAGCATAATTTATCTTAATATTTTTAAAAAAAGTATTAGTGTAATACTTTAAATACTTTAAGAATGTTTATATTAAATTAATGCGTTTTTATTTTAAATACTAGCTTATTAGTATTACGTCGATTATTAATTATAAAAAACAACAAAATTAGAATTAATAAACTCGATATTTATTATAAAGATTATATTGATCTAAAGAATTAATTTATGCAAATAAATATCTATTTTATCTTTTATTTTGTTTTAGCGAACTAAAAGACGATTTTCGCATTAATATTTTTTAGAGAAAAAGCTTAGCATTAATTTAAGTTAAATTTACGAAAATACTTAAAAAATAATAGCGAAAATTCTTGTATAATATTTATAAATTTTAATAATTTTAAAAGAGAGCTTTAAAAAATCTTTAAAACATTTAACAAAAAACAAATTGCAAAAAGAATAATTTAACATTTAATTCAACAAAATTTTGCAACAAATTACGTTGCTAGATTTTAAAAATATATTAATTTAATCAAATAAAACAATGTTATATTTATAACAATATTTCAACAAAATTTTAAAAACAATCTAAAAGATCAAATTATACGTAATAAAAAAATTCTTAACAATATATTTAATCTTATTGAAGTAATTATTAATTTCGACGACAAATTGTATAAAAAAATTATAAAAAAAAATGCGATTAATTTTAAAAAAAACAAGAATCTTCTTTAAATTAACAATTAAATATTAGTAGAAAAAATTTTGTTCTAACTAGAAGTATAGTAATTTTAATTATCGTAAATCTATATTTATAAAATTGAATTTTACTTAACAACATAAAGAGAAAAATTTTAAAAAAAAGCAAAATAATAAATTCTAAAAAACGTGCTATTTATGTAACAAATTAAGTTACTTTGTAAGAAATTATTAATTACGAAACTTAATAAATTGTCGACAAATTAATATTATGTTAAAAGAGATATTTAATAGCTAAAACAATATTAGAAAGCAAATTAATACAAAGACAAACACTTCTAAAACTAGATTAAACAACAACTACTATTTAATAAAAAACTTAAATTAATTATAGAAAGTTTTAAATAAAATATTATTAAACAAGGCACTTATATTTACGCAAAAAGTTAATTAAATATTTAATAAAATTATAAAATCAAGAACGTTATATTTTTATTTAACAACAAACTTAAATAACAAATACGACTAAAAAAACTTTTACGAATGTCTAGACAATATTACGAATTATCTTAACGCTTTAGTTAGCTTATTAAAAAAGAGAAAGATAAATTAAATTGTAAACAAATATAAGAAAGCGTTAGAAAGTAACGTTACTATAAAAAAAGAAATTTTTAATAAAATCGAACAATAACTAAGCAATATAAGTTTATCTTAAAAGAGAATAAAAAAAGCAAAGAAATACGCAATACTTAATTGAACAAAATACTATAACAATTTATCCTAGATTTATCTAAAAAACAAAGAAGAAATTAATTAATTTTTTAGAAAATTAATATTATTAATTTAACATAAGAAAAAAGCTTAGCGCAAAAAGATGTTCGAAGCAAAAGTCGCAACATTAAAGCAAGAAAAAGTTCAAATTTTTTGATAAAAAATATACTAAAGAAATGCAATATGTTAGTCTAATAGTAACAACTAAACTTAATAACATATATACAATATTTTATTATATTAATTAAAATTAATAACTGTTAATTTATTGCAATAATTAATTTTAATATAATAAATAATTTTATAATTAAAGCTTTTGTTAAAAGAAAAAAGTATTTTATTTAAAAAAAGTTTAACACATACAATCTAATAATTGTAAATAAAAACTTATTATTCGACAAAAATAAAAAAATAAATAAAGAAACGAAATTATTATTAATAGCTATTTAGCAATATTACGAGAAACTAATTTTTAATATAGTAAAAATAGTTATTTATAATATTGTTTTAAGAATGTTTTAATTGAAGCAATACAATTTAAAAATTAACTAAAATATATAAGTACTTAGATTTGTACAATGTAATTATATAATTTATATTTAATCTACGCATTAATAACGTTTAATAATAAATAATAAATTAAGCTAAAAATTAATCGCAAGTAACAAATTTGTATTTTTGCAAAAAAACGATTTAACAAAGTTTAACTTAATAAATATTAACAAAAATTAATCGAATTACAAAATTAAAATAAGTAAAAAAAATTACGAATTTTTTAGAAATCTTGAACTATTTAATACAACAAAAGAATCGCTAAAGTATGTATTACAAATATACAATAATTAAAAGTATTTATTCTAAAAAAAAAAAACAATAAAGATTTTTTTTAAATATTAATTGTAAAATTACAAAATTAAACTTAAATTAAACAAGCAATTTACATTTAAATTTATATATACTTTATTTAAGAAAAAGCTCAAAGTACTTTGCAAATATCTAGCAAAAAACAAAAAAAAAATTTATTAAAAAATTCTAATTACAAGCAAAATATTTATACTTGTTGTATTAAAGAAGAATAAAACTCTTTGTTTATATATTAACTACTAAAAGCTAAATAATATTACAATTAAGAATCGATATTTACTACTTAATATTAACGAGTTTTAAAATTAACTATTTAAAGCAAAGTACTTTATTAAACTAAATCTACGAAAAGCGTATAATTAAATTAGAATAAAAGAAAAAAAAAGTCAAAAACAACTTTTCGCATACAATATAAATTATACAAATACATAGTAATATTGTTCGAATTTACAAACGTCTTAACAATGTATTAAAAAATATTTAATAATATATTATAACAATATTTAAATCAATTTATTATAGTATACTTAAACAATATTATAATTTACTCAAAAATTTTAGAAAAATATATTAATTATATTTTCAAAGTATTAAAATATCTAAATATAAAAAATTTATATTTTAAGTTAAAAAAATACAAATTTTATTAAAAAAAAATTAACTTTTTTAAATTTATTGTTGAACAATATAAAATATGTATAAATCTTAAGAAATTATAAACAATTAAAGAATAAAAATTATTAATAAACGTTAAAGAAGTACAATTCTTTTTAAGTTTTATAAATTATAATAAGAAATTTATTAAAAACTACTTAGTAAACGCGATATTATTAACAAATTTTACAAAGAAAAATACGTTATAATTATAAGAATTTGAAAAAAAGAAATTATTTTAGAATTTTAAGTTAAAATGTTTAAAAAAATTAATATTAAAAATATACAATTTGCGATTGTTAAGCAAAATTAAAATTAATATATTAGATTTAGTTATTAATGCATGCTTTAATTAGAGACATAAAAATATATAATACTTAATAACATATCTTTTAAGAAAACTCTTGTTAATCGAACAAAACTATAATATTTATAATAAAAAATTACTTGCTATAGTAGTTTTTTTGAAATTATAAAAAGTATATACAAAAGAATTACTTAAATTTACGATTCTTATAAATTACAAAAATTTTGTGTACTTTACTATTATTAAGCAATTAAATAGAAAACAAATGCAATAATTAAAAAGACTAAAATAATACAAGTTTAAAATATAATATACTTTAGACAAAAATAATAATAAAGTAGACGCACTTAACAAAAGAAGTAGTTGTATAAAAACGAAAGAATTGTTTAATTATAACATATTTAAAATTAATAAAAACAAATTATTATTAATAAATAAATACAAGCTAAATATTATATTACAAACACTTCGAGATAATACAAAAGAGTTTTCTATAAAAAAAAAACTCTAGATATTTATTAACAAAATCGACAAATATATAAAAGAGCATTATAATAAATTATTGCAAAAGTACTTAAAAGTAACAAAAACTCTTTAATTTTTACGCTAGCATTGTTAGTTTTTACAAATAAGACAAGTTGTTAAAGTATATATTAAACAATATCTTAATTATTAGTAGAACAAATATAATACGTATGCGAACTATAACGAAATTATTTAACATTAAGAATTATTTAAATTGTTATAAAATAAAGTTACAATAAACTTTATTATTATGTTGTCAAAGTTAACAAACTTAACAATTAGAGACAAATATAATTCGATATTAATAATTATTAATAAGTTTGTTAAATACTTATATATTATTGCATGCAAAGAGAAGTTTATTGTAGAACAATTAAAATACATTATATTAAATTAACTTATATAATATTACAATATATTCAAGAGATTAACTAGTAATAAAGACAAGCTCTTTACGTCTAACTATTAAAAAACGCTTCTTTTAATATTAGATACAAAACTTTAAATGTCTATTGTCTATTATCTAATTATAAATAAATAAACAAAAAGAACAAATTAAAGTTTTAAGCAATATTTGAGATACTATATTAACAATACTTATAGCAATTAGATATTACTTTTATCTATAATATAACTAACATTTAATGCAAAGATTTTAAATATTATTAAAATAACTTTATTCTTTGTTAATTATAACAAGAAATTTAATCTTTTTAGAAAAAAGCGTACGCATTTGTTTGCGCAATTAATTATCAAAAAAATAACAACATTAAAAAAGATATACAACAATATCTTAAAAATGCAAAAAAAATTAACTAAATATTAAAACAAGAAACGAAAAATAACATCTTAACTAAAAGAGAGAAATAAAATATATCTTTTTACAAAAAATCTTAAGATAAAGAAGTTAAACAAAAAATTATATTATATTAAAATCGAATTATTTCTTGTTAAAAAAATTAAAAAATTAATTAATTATAAACTCGATTTACTTAAAAACGTTAAAATATTTCTAATATTTTATATTTTATTATTGAAATTAACAAACTTAATTACGTTTCTATAAGACACATTTTATTTTTATTTGCAAAAAGAAAATTAATTTAAAATTGAAAAAATTTTACAATAAAAAAATCAAAAGTATTTTATTAAATAAAAAAAATACTTTATCTCAAAAAATATATAAAAATCAAAAAAAAATCTTAATTGTTATTAAAATCTTCTAAAGAAGTTTTATTAAAATAAAATATAAAAATAGCATTTTAATTTTAATTAATTAGAAGTTAAAACTATTTAAACAATATATTAAACAACAATTTAAAAGTCTTTGCAACAAATTTAACAAAATATACTTTATTTATCTTTAAATTGTTAATATTCTTTTATTTTGTTATAATTATTTTTTTCTTTTTATTTTTTAAAAAATTTAGTTGTTTTTTTAGTTAACTTAGCTTTGTATACGCATTGCGCACTTCTTTCTTTAAGCGCATTTGTTCTTTATAAATTTGTTTAATTAATGTAAAAGAAATTGTTAAATTATAATTACAATTAGATTGCATATACTTTATATATTTTTTAGAATTATTATTTATACAATAGATTTTACTAGATATTGTACAATTATAATAAGAACGCATTGCTAAAAATATTAAGTCTAAAGCGTCAAAAAAATCTTTTTTTCGAAAAAAGAAATTTCTAGTATTAATTTTTCTTGAAGACATAATAAGAAGATATTAAATTTCAAGACAAAAACTTTTAAAAAAAAATAGTATTACAAGCTTATTAAAGTTGTACTAGTAATTTAAATTTTACAATTTTAAGCAAACTTGTTATTATGTTTGTTATGTTTAAGAAGCGAACAATTTAAGTATAATATTTAATATACTTAACGAATAAACAAGATAAACAATTATGTTTGCAATGTTCAACAAACAAGCAAAATAAACAATTAATATTTTCTTAGTATATAGAAAACTTAGAATACGACTTTCTTATAAATTGTAGTTAATTTATTATAGATTTTTACTTATTGTTACTTTGATTTATCGAATCTTTTTTAAAATTTATTAAATATAGAAATTGTCTATAGTTGCAAATCCTTGTTATTAAGTAATTGCTTGCATTGCCTAAAGACGTCTACAAATCTCTCTAACAACACAACTTATTCTAATATCTTCAAAGAAAATACTAGCGTAACAATCTATAATAACATTGTTGCTTGCAACGCAAGCTAGATATCTATTATTTTTTTTTTGTTAATTTAGTATAACAAAGTGCTCGAATAGTATTACAATTGTTTTGTAGTTTTCTTTAATAACAAGCTTTAAGAATGCAAAAATACTTATTTAATAAACGTTAACTTTATTAAGAGACTTTAAAAACAAACATTCTAATTGCTTGCATTAATTGCTAAAGATCTCTAACAATTATTAATTTAACAAATAGTATTTTATATAATAATTAAAGTTAAACTTAAAAGATTGTATATTATCTTTAATTTGTATATTATACTTCTTAATTTAAAGTATATTAAGAATAATTGCAAATTGTTTCAATTTAATTATTAAATATTATAAGATATTAATGTATTTGCTAAGATTAATAATAACTTAAGCAACATAAATAATATTAGAAACAAATTTGTTATTAGCTAAACGCAATTTAATAAAATTTTAAAGTAGCATAATAGAAAGTTTATAAAACTTAACAAACTTTTTATTAACTAGACTGATTGTTCGGGTCGGTTTTTCCCCGAAATCTATAATCCGACCCGAAAGTTATATCTAATTAGGCCAAGTTTTAACCTAATATAGTTAGTATTTTCATAATTTATGCAATTTGGTTCCAACTGTTAAAACCGAACGATTAGTCTATTATTAACAAAGACTCTATTAAAGACTCTAATATTAATAAATAGTATTGTCTTAATATAATATTTATTGAAAAGAAAATAAATTTGATTTAAACAAATCTTAATATAAAAATTTAATTGCTAATTGTTAAATAACTTGCTATTAATAGCGCTAGAATTAAGTTCGACTTCAATAAACAAAATTCTATCTTATAAGTTAAATATAACTTTAAGCTCTTTTATTGTTTTTTGTATAAGTGTTAGCTTTTGTCTTAAATTGCGAGTTTTGTTAAAAACATTTAGTTTTTCGACTTGTTAAAGTTATTTAAGTTGTTATTTAAGATATTAAAGTTACTCTCTTCTTTAAGTATTGCTAACTTAAGATTGCTAATATTATAAATCTTAAATTCGATAATAACTTTTTCTTTGATTTTAGCTAATTTGTTTTTGCAAAAAATATTAAAGTAATTAAGACAATATTTTGAGCGCAAACACTTTTAACAAAGATTCTTCTTCTTAATTTTATCTTTAAGTATTTAAGATTAAAAAGCTAACTTTGTTTTAAAAAACGTTTTTTGTTTAGTTATATAATTAATTAATTTATTGTTGTAAGCTTCGAATCTACTTGTAGACTTGCGCGTAATATTTTAATTTTTGTCTATTCGCATACTAATAAATCTATTATATACGCTAGTTTGTAACAACTAATAATCTTTCTTTTATTTTATTCTAAGATCTATATTGCGCAATTAAGAAATCAAGTTATTAATATTAATAACGTCAATTATATTGACAAATTGATTGTACAACTTGTTGCTTAATCTTAAATCAAATTAACATATTTTTTGATTTTCGAACAACTTAATATTTGTTGCAATTAACGTAAATCGAGTTATATATTTGTTAAAGATTTCGAAAAACTTTATAACAAAATTAGATAATATAAGTTTAATAAAGTTTCTATATTGTCGATTAAACTTGTCAAATTAAGTATAGAGATTTGCTATTAATTTAATTAATATATTATAAAGTTGAGCAAAATTGTTGTCTTAATTTGACAAACAATATCTAATATCTTTAAAGACATTTTTTGTATATTTGATTGCAATATATGCTAGCTTAACTAATTTACTATTAAATATACAAAAATAGATTTTAAATTTAACAAAGAGCGTTATTTGTTATTAATCGAATTTCTTTCGATTATTTGAGAAAATAATTAAATCGAGAAATTTCATATTGTTATATATTAATTTCTCGATCTTAAGCAAGCTATTTCTATAGACTTCGTTAAGACGTTCGCAATTCTATTAATTTAATTTGTAAAAAAATATATTATAATTGTTACTATTGCTACTAAGATTTCGACGAAACAATAAATAATAAATAGACTTAAATTGCTTATAATAATTAAGCTTTTTAATTAATTTATTTTGTTTCTTAATTAGTATATTAGTTGTCTTCTTTTATACTTTGTCTTTAGCTTGCTTTATATTTTGCTTTTCTTGTAGACTCTTGCAAATAATTCGAATTTTGTTCAAATTTATCTCTAATTGTACAATTTCTTTGTTTTAATCTTTTCTATATTGTATTAAATATTGTACGCAAAAATAGACACTATTAATATACTTAAACTAATATACAAGATTTTTAGTTATATTTTTAACGAAGTTGTTGTTATATAAGAGTTTTGCAAAGTTTTTTTAAATTTTTTGTTAACAACAATTGTAGTTGAAGAAAAACTAATAAAATAAAAATCCATTAATCTTAACTTTAGTTTTACGTCTAAATTTCTTAATAAATAAAAATAATATACTAATATTCTTAAGAAAGTTATTATTAAGTTTGATTAACTTAAGATTTTTAAAAATAAGTTTGAATAAAATTTGCAATTGTAATTCTAACAATAATAAAGTCTTAATACGTAATTAATAACAAAATCGATTTTAAGATACAACACTTTTACAAAACTTAAAGTTAAGAGAAGATGTTAAAAATTTTATAGCGAAATTGCGACGCGTTATAATAGTAGATTTGCACAAATATTGTAGATCTTAATAATTATAAACGATAATAAAGTAGTAAGTAAAGATATAAGCTTAGATAGAACGCTTTGTTTAAATACATTTGCTTTACTTAAGTGTTGTATGCTTTGTTTAAATACGTTTGCTCTACTTAAATATTGTACAATTTATTTTGTTTAATTAAGTTAATAAGTATCGAAGCGAGATTATTAATATCGAAAACAAGTATTACTTAAGTATTGTAATAGACTTTGCGCAAAGTAAACAATTTTTGCTTAAAAACAATAATATTGCAATATAAGTATCAATTTTAGTAGATTTGCTTGTTTATTCTAGCAAAATTACTAAGTTGTAGTTAGAACAATTTGTTGTCTATTTATTCTAACAAGTTTACTATCTTTCTCGTAAGACTTCTTTCAACTTAGCGCAATAAAAATTAGAAAATACTTGCTTAAAGAGTTAACAAAATTTATTATTATTAAGTTGCACGTCTTTCTTAGAGATGTTTATTATCGCGACTTAATTACGCTTCGCAAAGCGTCTATTCTAGTAGCTTTATATTTAGAATTGCTTTAGTAACTTTGTATTTAAAGTTGCTTTAATAACTCTATATTTAAAGCATATCTTAAAGAAAAAAAATTAGCAAATATAAATATTTTTAGAATACAATTTGCAAGATTGTTTCTAAAGAGATAGCTAGTATTATATTAGAGTTAAAGCTTTGATAGCTAGTATATAGTTAATTGACAATAATACTAGCTATGTAGAACTAATTATGTATAGGAAATAAATATAAGTACTATAAGTGTCAAGACGCTAGATATTATCTATAGTATATTCGAGACTAGAGAGCAAAGATCTAGAGAGTAATCGAAGAGCGAAGCCTATCTAGTCTAGAACTCTAACAAAAATTTTAATATTAATATTAACGCAACTATATAACTATTGAGCGCAATAATAAATTTTAAATATTAAAATTTTTTGAAGCTAAGTTCAATTAAGATTGTTTTAATTTGTCGAATTTTGAAAAAAATATAATTTCTAAAAATACAAACTTTGTCTATTTAGATTATCTTAGTTAATTATATAATCTAATTCTAACTCTAGACTTTTTAAGAAGGTCAAAAAGCTTAAAGAGCTCTAAAAAAATATTATTAAATCGAGCTCAAAAATAAAACGTTAATAAATATTGTTGCTAAAATAACAAATATTTAATTTAAATATCTTGTTGTTAAACTTAATTTTCGATAACTTTAATAAATAATATAAGCAAACAACAAAAATAGAAAATAAATTAGATAGCTTTTTAAACAATAAAATTGTTTTTATATTTATCTTTCTAAAGAGATAGAAATTTCTTGATCTAAATAACAAAAATATATTTATATTTATTAATTCTTATTTTATTTTTAATTTTAATTTTTTAATTTATAATTTTTATATTTTTTGTATTATTCTCGAAACAAATTGCTTTGTTATTTGCAATAAAGTATTAACAATTTTTTTTTGTTATTATACTATTTTCTAAATTGTTAAATATAAACAATTATTAATCTCTTTAAAAGATAGACTATAGATTTCGGAACTAGCTCTTCTATAGTTTTATTTAATAATTAATATAGCTATACTTAATATAAGAATTAAATTAACAAAAATAAGAAATTCTATTTTAAACGCTATATTATTATTAGAACTATTTATATTAAAGCTTAGAGAAACTCTTTAAAGATTACAATAACAACAATAAAAATAAAGAAAATTGCAAAAAATTTAATTTTAAATGTATTTATAATATTGTTAAAAAGAGTTTCGAAATTATAGATTATAAACTAGAAAAAAATTAAAAGAAAATTATAGAAAAGATTTTGTTCTCGATTATTTAAGGGTTAAAAATAGCAAAATTTAAATAGTTTTTTTGCGAACAAATAGTTTTCTTAAGAATATATTAGATACTTGTTAAATATATATTGTAAAAAATTCTAATTTAATATTAATTTGTAGTTGCAAAAGAATCAAAAAACAACTAGAAAAAAAATCTTGTTCTTAATAGTTTTAGAGTTAAAAACAAGAAAATTTAAACAATTTTCTTAATTTTAAGTAGATTTTTTATATATACAATAAATACAATTAATATAAACTCGAAATTCAAATATTTTAAACTAGTAATTTCTATTTATACTAAATACTTAATAAAGAACGCAAAGAATTCTTATTAATTTAGATAATTTTTATATTAAAATTAGACTAATCGCATCGGATCGAGTTATCGAGTTCGAGTTAAATATTCGACTTAAATTGAGTCGAGTTGATTTCAAAAGTTGAAATCGAAAAATCGATTCGATTCCTAATGTTGAAATCGACGATTTAGGTCGAGTTGCAATCTTGGAACCGAAAATCGACCCGAAAAATCGATCCAAATTGCCAAGACTACTATTTTTAGTAATTTATTTTATTTTTAGTAATAATTAATTAATAATTTAATAGAAATAATTAATCTATTTAATTTAATTAATAGATATAGTAGATTGTTTTTATATTATGCATTACTATTGTGCATTATCTAAAAAATAATTAAAAATCTAAATTTAAACTTATTTTATACTATTTTTAGTATTCTTGACGTTCTTGGCAATTCGATTTAATTTCTAACGTTAAAATCGAGAATTAAGTCGAATCGAATTGATTCGATTCTAAAATAATAGAAATCGAATCGAGTTTTAGATCGATTTCTAATATTGGAATTGTTAGATCGAATCGATTCCAAAAGTTGGAACCGAAACCCGATCCAACGATTAATCTAATTAAAATTTCTAAAAATAGATTTTTATTTCGAGATTCTCTCGAAAAGATAATGTAACAAGATAAGAACAAGATTCTAATTAGTAAGCAATTATAACAATAGAGACTTATCGCGATGCATATATAAATCGCACTATACAATCTAATAATATATTAAATAGCTAAGATTCTAAGATCTAAGTAAGAGAGATCGCATATATATTGTAAATAGATTGCTAATATTAATAGCAATTATTCTTGAATTTATAGTCTAATATTATCTAGTTACTTAGCTATATACAATTCTTTCTCTTTTAATAGTTGTCTCTTAATTATTGAATTAAGAAACTTTTGTTCTTGTTTGTGCAAAAGTTGTAATAAAAAAATAAAAACATTGCTCTTATTTTTTCAAGATTGTTAGACTAGATTTCTTGTTTCTCTTGTTACTTAAATCGATTGCGTAAAAAACGTAATAAATTAGTTTGCATAAAGTTTTTCTTAAAGTTAAAAAAATTATTTGATCGAAATTAAGTACTTAATAAAGTTAATTGTTGTAAGTTTTGCTTATCTCTTAAAGATAATAACAATAATAATAAGTTTCTTTAACGTAAACTTAAAAAATTAATTTAAAAAAAAAATAACAATAATAGAGTAAGTTGTTGTTGTTGTGTTTGCGTTAAACTCTTTGAAACAAAAAATAAATATATAATTCTAAAAGTTATTTCTAGTTTTGAAATATTTAATCTAGATTGCTAACTTAGTCTTAATTTATAACGTTCTTTCTTAATTTTAAATCGAAATAACAAAATTTTTTCTTCTTTATTAGAACAAATAGTTAAAAACTTAAACCTTGTTTTCTTTTTATAATGAGTCAAATAAGAATCTAAATTGTTTTAAATATTAGATTAATAAATATTAAATATTTTAAAGTTTCTAAACGTTATAAATTGCATTTACAAATATAATTTAAATATTTTATTCTTTATTTTTTAAATTTTTCTTTATATTGATTTTATATAATGTATTGCACGTTTTTAGATTTGTTTTATTAAACAATTAAATTTCTTTGTATCTTTAAATAGTATTCTTAACTTTTTTATTATTTTTGTCAAGTTCTAGAACGCACATCTTATAATAATATTTTTAATATTAAATGTAAAAAAGAAGTTAATAACAACTTTAAAACAATAAGATATATTAATTAAAAATAAATTTAACGAAGTTAAGTTTTAATAAATTGTAGCAATGCTATTTCTTATGTTTATTCAAAATATTGCGCAATACAACGACGACATATCTAAAGCTTGCAAATTGTAATAGAAATAAATAAATAACTTAAAGAATTATTTGTCTACTTTTAATTAATTTGCTTAGCAAGTTAACTCAAATTTAAATCAATTTAGTCAAAATAAGCTAAACTTAATTAAGATTAGCTTAGAAACTATAATATATTTTGCAATCTTTACTCTTTGTATATAATAATCTTCTATAAAACTAATAATTTACTATGTTATTTGTTATATTTTTTAATAAATTATAAGCTCAAGTTTGTAAAGACTTTTAATTCGACAATTTCTAATATTATTATTGCGACAATCTTAATTGCGTTCTATAAAGAACGAAAGACACTATTATTAACAAATAGAAATCGACATATATTTTCGAATTACGCAAAATATTTTTGCGCAAACAAATTAATTTTGTTCGATTACAAATTCTATAAAGAACAAACGACAATAAAAGAGATTAATTTATATGTTTAAAAGAGAGCTAGTTAATACTTTAAAGAGAGCAAACTACATTGCTTAAAAGAGAGCTAATTAACGCTTCAAAAAGAGCAAACTAAATTGCTTTAAAGAGAGCAAATACAATATTAAAAAATACTATTAAAACAACAATATAATTATAATCTTCGCACTAGATTAATAAAAAATTAGTGCATTAAATCTTTTTATCGCTATTTGACAAATATTACTTTATCTTTTTTTTTTTTTTTTGTTAATTTTATTTTATTTATTTTTATATATTATAGAAAACAATATACGCAAAACAATTGATATACTTAGTCAAATTACAAACAAGCAATAATTTCGTTAAATAAAAAATTATCTTATAGCAAAAAATCTTTAAAATATAATTTAATTTCTAAATTTTATTGTATTTTTTATCTTTATAAGCGAAACTAGTTTAATATTATTAATAATTTCTTAATCTAAAGATATAAAAACAAATATTAAAACTACTTTTTATATTTAACTTTATTTAAACAAAAACAACAAAAAGAACGTAATTGTTATAACTATTATATATAAAATATAAAAAATTTTGATATATAAATACAAAGAGAAGCTTTAAATTATTAGAAGACAATACTTAGCAAACTATATAAACTACAAAAAGTTTATTAATTAAAGTATTAATAAAATATAAACGCATTTTAAGAAATTAAAACAAAAGATTGTTAAAATTTAATCTAACATAAAGAAATTGTATTGCAACAATAAACTAATTTAGATATTATTAATTTTTTTGTTTTTAAAATATATTGCAACTTAAAATATTTTTAATACTTAAAATTCTTTTAACGTTAACGTAACTCTTCAAAAATTGTAAAAAAAGAAAATATTGCTTAAAGTTAATAAAATTGCTATATAAATTAAACGCGAAACTAATTGTTCGAAATTTCGATATTAGTATCGAAGTTTCTTTTTAAAATTAAACTTTAATTTTTATTAAAAACTTAATTTCTTTAATTAAAAAACTAATAAAGATATATATTGTTATTATTTTTGTTAGAGTTTTAAATATTTTATTAAAAAGTACTTTTTTTGTTAATATTCGCAAATATATTTAAAAAAAAATAAAAAAAACAAAAATTATTAAGAACAATAAGCGAAAATTTTACAAAAAGTATTATATTTACAATACTAAAAACAATAACTTATTAAAGAAATTATTACTTAATAATAGTAATTTTAATATTAAAAAAAATATTAATAAAAAATTTGCAATATTGTTTAAAAAGAATATTAATAAAATTTTCGATAATAAATAAGTTGTTAATACTAGCGTTTTCTTATATATAACTAATTAACTTTAATATTTTAGAAATTTTCTTATTGTTATTTCTAAACGCATTGTTAAGATTGAAGAAAAAAAATTGTTTTTAAATTAATATAAGATAACAACAATATATATAAAGAACAAAAACAAAATATATTTAATAAATGTTTTTTTTATTTTAAGTTTTAAAGTTAATTTTTTGTTTAATAAATATATATATTAAAAAAATCTATATAAAAATTTTAACAAATATAGCATATAAATGCGAGATAAATAAGAAAGATATATTTTTATTACAAATTAGCAAGAAAATATATATATAATAAGCAAAATGATATTAAATTTAAATAAGTTTATTTTTATTGTTATTATATAATAGAAGTCTTTTGTAATATTTCTAGCAATTAACAACATATTTAATTAAAAGAATTAAATACAAATTAATATTAATAAAGCAATTATTAACAATTTTAAAGCAAAGCTATATAATCTTTAATATTGTTAATTTGTTTATTTAAACGCAATTAAGTTGCAAAAGCTATATAAGATTACTATACTTTTAAAGCTCGTTTTTATTATCGAAGATATAAGAAATTCTTGTAAAGTATATATATTAATTAAGCTTTACAATAAGAGAAATTATTATATTAATAAATATAAAATAGTTATTTTAACTTTTATTTTAATTAACATTTGCAAATTACTATTAGTTTTAAAACTTAAATACAAGTATTTTTTTAAAATTGTTAACAATAATTTTTGTAAAATATAAGTATTAACAATAATTAAACAAAAACAAGTTGTAGACATTTTTTGTTAATAACAAATGCAAATAGAGTTTTAAAATAAAATTAAAGTATTCGCAATTTGTAGCAACAACAATACAAAGCTTAAGTTAATATTTAATAAATAATATTTATTTTTTAATATCGTGCTTAATTATATTTTGTTGTACAATTCTTTTTAAAATAATGTTGCTAAATAAGATATATAAATTATTAAAAACTTTATAAGAGTTATAATTAAAAAGACGAAACTTTTTATTAAGTTTTAACTAAAAGTTGCACAAATAAATGCGTATTTACAAAATTGCATAGCAATTAAATTGCTTATTAACAATAAACTTATTATATCTATAGAGACATTTATTGACGTTAAGTTATTTATTAATTATTTGTGTATATAGAATTGCAAATACTATTTTTATATAAATTTCAAATCTTTTTTTGCTAAAGATAAAAAAAATAAGTTTATAAATAGAAAACAAATAAAAGTGTTTCTCGAATACATTAACAAGACAAATATATTTGTTAAAATATAAATATCGAACTTAGATAAAATTATTAGATATAATATTGTCAAATATATCGAAAGCAAAAAGAGAGAATACATTAATCTTAAAATGCGTATCAAGATTATTAATATTTTGTTAAAAAGATAACTAGTAGATAGACTTTGCAAAAATACAATTAAAAATAAATTTAATTTAGATCTTATTTATATTAATTTAGATTTTGTCTATATTAACTTAAATCTTGTCTAGATTAATTTAGATTTTGCTCAAATTGCTCTAAATTCTTCTTAAGTAACTTTAGATAATTTTGTTTTACTTAAACGTTACGTATAGATATTTTTGCATATTGTTATTCTAAAAAGAAAACAAGTTAATAATAGTATAAAGAATTTAAAAAAATATCGAAGCAAAATTGTTTGCGCTATAATAATCTTTATAGTTTAAAATATAATTAATAAAGCTATAAACTTAAAATATCATTTTGCAATTATTAATAAAAAAGACAATAATATTAGCAAGTTTGTTATATTTGTATTAAAGATATAAAAAGAGATTATAAACAATTTTGTTTAAAAGAAGCTATAAAAAGATGCTATATAAGAAGAATTACTTGCTCTTGTTGCTAATAATATATAAAAAATTGTTATTTTTTGTCGAAACGCTAATATTGTAACAAGCAAATAAATATTTAAAGCAAAGATATATATAGATAAAATATTAAAGAAGCTTAAAGCAAGATTAATTGCAAAAGATTTTATATAAGTCTTCGAAATTAACTATAAAAACACTTTTGTTTCAATTATTAAATTTGATATTTTACAAATATTTTTTGTTATTGTTATATTAGAAAATCTAAAATGTTATTAAATAGACGTTAACAACGTCTTTATTAAGTCTTTTTTTAGAAAGAAAATTTATATAACATTTTTATTTAGAGTAAATATATCTTTAAAGCAATACTTGCGTATTTTTCGAAATTTTTATAATTTAAAACAATTTGTTTGCAATTAATATAAACGCTATATTAAAGAGCTTGTTAGACTAGACTTTAAATAATGCGATATTAACTTTTATTTCTTGTTGTATTTTAAACAACGTATTATACTTTTACTTTATATCGACAATATTACTATTGTTACATAATTAATAAATAACGTTAATTAATTTAAACGCAAGTTTTAAAAAATAAATAAAATAAAGAATCTAAAGAAAATAAAAAGAATTCTTAGCATTAAAATTATTTGCAATCGAAAAGTTAAAACTCTATATATGAATTAATTCTATTATATTAATAAGATATTCAATAGATTGCAAATGTCTATTAACAAAAGTAGTTTAACTAAATTGCTTATAAATAAATACAATTCTCTTTAATCTACTAGACTAGAAGACAAGCGAATTAATTAAAAAAATTATTAATACGCAATCGAAAGCATTATATATGCAATTATTTATATTTGTCTAGATATTGCTTTCGCAATAGAATGTCTAAATTAATATCTTATTAATCTAGCAAAGCATTATAATTAAATTTTAAAAACATTGTTTCAATATCTTTGTTTTATTGTTGACAAAAAACTAATATATAGCAATAATAGAAATCTATATTTAGTAATATACTTTAACTTAAACTACGCATTTAATAGATTAAATCAAAAGTTAATTCTTAAATATATATTTATAATAAGCAAAGAATCGATTGTATAAATGTTACGCAAACAAAAGTTAATAACAATATCTATTACTAAAGCTAAGTATATAACTTTATCTATATATACTAAAAAGAGTCTATAAATTATATAGATTCTAAGAGATACTAACTATACAAAATATTTTAAAGATTTATTAAATCGCATAGATATTGTTAAAAACAAAATATACAAATTTGTATTTTTTATATAATTAATAGATAATAATTAAGCAACTTTAGTACTTATTAAAAACGCTTATATTAATAATAGATTAAAATATATCGACGTAATATTTTATTACGTTAAAAATCTTTGCAAAAGTAATTGCATTTGCATTAGTTTTGTTTGAAGCGCAAACATAATAGTAGATAAGCTAACAAAGTTATTGTCTAAAAACAAGTTTAAAATCTTTATTAAACAATTTAAATTAATAAATTAGAAGGTTAGTAAAAGCTAATAGATATATTATTATTAAGTAGAAGTATTGCGCAATACAACAACGATATATTTGAAGTTTGCAAATTATAATAGAAGCAAATAAGCAATTTAAAGAGCTATTTATCTACTCTTAATTAATTTGTTTAGCGAGCTAGCTCAAATCTAAGTCAATCTAGTTAAGATAAGCTAGATTCAATTGAAATTAACTTAGAAACTACAATATATCTTGCAATCTTTGCTCTTTGTATATAATAATCTTCTATAAAACTAATAATCTACTATATTGTTTGTTACACCTTTTAATACAAAAATTCTTTAAAGTTTTTTTATTTTTCAATAGAGTTACGTAGACAAAAAACATTTTAATTTTTGTATTAATTTTGATTTTTAATTTGCAATAAAAGATTTAAAATCGCATAATTTATATATCTTTAAATTGACAAAATATATTTATTTAATACAATTTTTATTCTAGCAAATTCTTCTTTGTTAATTTGGTTTTTAGTATTTTTTTGTTTTGTTATTCTTTTTTTATTGCTTTTTGCAATTATATATTAATCTAATTATAAAAATTATCTAATAAATACTTTTCGCAAAACAAATTATTTTGTGCGATAAAAAAAAAATCGATTGCAATTGCTAAGATTCTTAATAAATATTTTAATTTACGTCGAGATTAAAGTAATATTTCAATATTTAATTTTTATGCTTTTTAAAAATTAATAAATGCAATATTATTAATAATTTATGTTTGTAATCGTCTTGTAGAAGCACGTATATTATATAAGAATTTAGATTTATTTATATTATTATTTGTAGTATAGAGAACAAACAATTAAGAAGTTATTCTTTTTGTTAATTATTGTTTTTTTGCTAATAATGTAATATTATTTGTAATTTGTTTTAAAGTTGCAATTATATTTAGTATTTTAAATTTACAATTAAATAAATTAATTAATTTTAATAAACAATTATTTTATGTTGATTTTATTTTGCTAAATTAATATTATTTATTACTCGAAGTTAAACATTAGCTTATTGAAAATTGTTAAATAAGAAGATTAATTCTTTTTTCTTATAAATGTATTGTTTTAAGAAATCTTCGAAAACGAGCAAACAAATATTAGGCTTAAAGTTTAACTTATTTTGTTTTATAAATATTAAGAAATTGCTTTGTTTCTTGTAATACTAAATTATTTGTCTTTTAATTTAATTATTAGAAACTCGATTTATTTTTAACAAAAATTTTAGCTTTCTTTAATAAGCTATATAAACGATTAATTTTAATATAATTGTAACTAGATTTTCTTTTTGTTTCTTTGTTAATATAGTTAGTTCAATTAGTTGAAAGACTTTAATTAATATTGTTAAATAATAATTAATTTAATGTTGCAAGTCTATATTTACTTTTATATATAAATAATTTTTTGCGTTGTTTTTTTTGTTTGTTAAAATAAAAATAGTTATTGTCTTTAGAAAGATTTTTGTAATTTTAATAATTAAAGTATATAATTTTGTCGTATTAACAATTTTAAATAATTTAAGATTTAACAAAGATAATCTTAATATCGAATCTCGCAATTATAATAACAAAAAAGAAGCTTTTTTAAAAAAAATTAAGTTTTAGCTTTTTTTTTTGCTTTGTTTTTTGTAAATTTTGTTATTTTTAAATTTCGACTTTAATTTTAATTAAAAAGTTAACAATTTAAATTCTTTTTATTTGTTGCTTTAAATCTACGTTTTTTTTGCATTTTTTACAAAAAAAACAAAATTGTTTGAACTTTTGTTTGACAAATTTTCTCTAGCTTCGCGTCTAGAATTCTTATCAAATTATATTTTTAAAAATAATTTTTTATTTTAATTTTTAAAAGCTTTTGTTTAATAAACGCTATTATATTTTTAAATTTTTTGATATTTATTTTGTTGTAATTGTTAATTATATAGTTAGCAACGCATTTTAATTTTGTAGTGCAATATTTAAGTCGATTGCACACAATTTGATTTAATTTTTTCAAAATTCTTTGTAAATCTTGACGCTTCTTTGCTATTTATAATATTGTTTTAATAATTAATTAATCTATATTTCTAAATAATATATTTGCAATCTTTGATAATTATAATTTGCAAAATTAAACTTAATTATTTTGAATTTGTAGCTTTTTGTTTTAATCAATTTTTTGTATTGCGTTTTTTAATTTTTGTTATAATAAATTACTTATTAGTATTTGAGCGTTTTTATTAATTGTTTGTTACAAATCTCGCATTTAATTTTTAACTATTTTCAAAATATTTAAAACTATGTTTCGAAGATTTTTCAAATATTCTTTTCTTTTATTGTTAATAATTTTATTATATTAAAGTAAAATATTAATTACTTAAATATAGATGCGATTTTTGATAATTAAATTGTTTTTTATAAATTAAATAATTGTCTTTTGCAATTTGATTTAAGTTTAAGTTTAAAAAGTTTAATATTGCGACGTTTGTAATTGTTGCGATAATATTTATTAATTTTGTGCTTACGATAATTTAGTTAAAAGAGTTGATCTTTAATTACAAAAAAAATATGTTAACGTTATTAAATTTTAATTTGTATCTTGTTTAACAAGTATAAGTTGTTGCTCTTTACAAGATTTTTTTATTAACATAAATAATAATTTTCGTTTTTAATCTTAATTTTTTAATAAAGATTAAAAAGTTTTTTTTGTAAAAAATTGTTTATGTCTAATATTTTGTAATTGTTATTTTAAATTTGTTATAACATAAACTTAATAAAAAAAAATTTATGCAAAAATAATAAATCGAAAAAAAGAATTTTGTAAACAAAGAATTAGATTATTAAGTTGTTGTGTTTTAATAAATAAAGCAATAATTTGTTTTAAATGTTTAACAAATATAAAGCTTTAAATGCAAAGAATTTTTATTTATAAACTTAATTGTCGTTTGTAGTATTTATATTATCAATTATGCAAAGAAATTGTGTTAATATTTATTCGTATATTAATTTGCAAACAAATATAAAGCTAATATAATTAATATATAATTTTGTTATTTTTATCGTTAAAGAATATTGCGTAAAAGATAATTAAAACTTGTTTTTTATAATTTAAAGAAATTTTTAAAATTTTAAAACTTTGAGTTAAAGCTTACTATTAATGCTTTTAAATCGCTTTTTAGTTGTTAATTTTAATTAATTAAAGTAGACAAATAAATGCTAATGCTATTCGCTTGCTCTTAATTAATCGAAATTGTTAATATTTCGACTTTTTGATTTTTTTGTCTTTCTACTTGTTTTTTTCGAATATTCGAAATTATAATGTCTTGTAAATTACTTTGCGTAATTAAATTACTTTTTAATATTTATAAATTAATAAACTTTATATTAAAGCTTTTGCAAATAAAATAAATATAAAGATCGCAACTTTTTCTTTTTTAAGAAAAAAATCTTACATTTTTGTGTAATTTAAATAATTGTAATAAGATAGCAATAATATAATAATTACAAATAATCTTTTATTACTTTAATTAAACTAATTCTTTGTCTTTTGTATAAAATTATTTTTTATTTTTTTATTTTTGTCTTTTGACTTTGCGAAGATCTAAAGATTCTAATATCTTTTTACGTATTTCTTTAACTAATTTTCTAAATAGATACTTTTAAGTTTTGTGTTATTAACTTTTTTTAAAACATAAAAGTCTTTAATTTTGTTTTCTTTTTTTATTTTAAAAAGATTTAATTATTAAAAAAATAATTTTATGTTATATTTTTTATTAAGTTTGATGTTATATGATAAAATTAAATCTTTAGTTTAAAATAAACGCGTTAACAATTAATAATTATTATCGAAAAAAAATTTATTTGTTTTTTTAAAATAACAAAAACGCAAAGTTGTTTTTTAAATATTTTTATTTCTTCTTTCTAGTTGTTTTGTTTGTAACATTAGTAAATTTGTTGTTAAACAAGCTTTTTTCTAGTTTATAATATGTTAAATTAAATACTTTATTTTAATTAACAACATAGCTTTGTATTTAAACTTAAAACAAAACGACGTTTTTTTAATAAATTCTTAAATTGTTGTTTTATTAATTTACAATATTGTATACAAATGTCGTAATTAATTTGTAAAGACTTTCTTTATTAATTTGAACAAAGTATTAACAATAAATTTGTGCTTTCTTTTTATTATTTTATTTGCTTATAAGTAATAAGTCGACGTTGTTACTTTCTTAATGTTATATTTCTTTAAAAATTCAATTGTTATATTAACTTTATTTTCGAATTTGTTGTTTATAATTATTTTCTTAATATATTTGTATTAATAGAAAATGTTCTTTTATAGAAATTTTATTATAATAAATGCTTTAAGATTCGAAATTGTCTTAATTTTTATTTAATTTATTAAATTATTTTAAGCAATTATTAGATTTACTTTAATAGACGTTTTTGCAATTAATATATAAATATAGTTTACAATAATCTTTTTTTACAAGTCGAAGATATAAGTTAAATATATAATTTTTTTTTACTTGTTAGAAGTTTTTCGCTAATATTTATTGCAATTTGCGATATATTTTTTGCAAAAATTAAATAAATTTTGTTATTAATATTAATTTGCAATGCGTTAATAAATATTTTTTTTCTCTTTATAATTACTTTTGTTATGCAAGCTTTTTACAATTTAATTTTTGTCTTTTGTTTAATTTATTATTCTACGCAAAAATATATTTTTATTTGTTTTTCGAAACAAACGTTCTTCTTTTATTAGAAAATAAAAAGCGTAATTCTTGAATTTGCGAAAATTCTTCTAATTTATATTTAATCTTTGTAACAAAATTAAATATCGAACAATTTGTTTAAATTTATTAAAATACTTATTTTCGAAAATATTTTTGTTCTTTTTTAATATTGTTATTTGTGTAAGACAAACGTAAACACAATTTAACTAATTATCGATAAAATTAATAATATTTTTCTTATTAGTTTTGTTGACATTGTTAAACAACTCTTTTAATCTTTTTAAAAATTTGTTAATTGTTATATACTTTTAATTAAATATATATTATATATTAAAATTAAAAAGACGAATTTAAATTAATTAGCAAATTATTAAAGCGTTAAGTAGATTTGTCGCAAAGCAATTAAGTTAAGTTATTAAAATATTTGCATTAATTTTAATTGTAAATTGAACTTTATACAATTAGAATTGCATTTTCTTTAAAAAATTTATAAACTCTTAACATTTTTGCTTTTTAACGTCGTATTAAGATTTTTGTTTGCTTCAAAACTTACTTTTATATTGTAAAGAATCTTTTCTTTTTATTATTGTATCAATTTGTATTAATACAATTTTCTAATCTTTTAAACTAGAATTTATAGTCAAAATAATTTTGTTAATTAAAATAGAGTAGTTTAAAATGCGCATTGTTAATGTATTTGTTAAAACAATCTTTAGTTTATTTATAACGTTCTATTGTTTAACGTCTTATATAAAGATATATTTTGTTTTAAATAAACAATAAATTAACTTTGCAACAATTATAAATTTTAGCATTTAAATTTAATAGTAAACGCATACTTTTATAAAGACTCTAGCTTCAAAAACGTTTTTGCACAATAATTACTTAACAATCTTGATAATCTTAATGCTATTAAGAGATTGTTTATTGAAATTATATACAAAATCGACAATTTTGATTTCTAACTTATAGAATTAAGATTTTTCGTTAAATATAATACATTTGAACAATTTTAATTATCTTCTTGTTGTCGTAATTTAACTTAAATTTTTTTACATCTATATTGTTTACAAATAAATAATATTTGTTAAAAAGATTCTTTAGAATGCGCGTTATAATTCTTATAAATTAAGCAATCGAATTAGTAGCATTTTATAATAGACAAATTATTCTAAGTAGTTTAAGAGAAATTATAAAAACAATAAAATTGCAACTCTTTAACGCAAAACTTATCTAATTGTACTCTAAAAAGAAATCAATTAGTAACGCAATTATTATTTCGACAAACTCTTTCGCAAACTCTTTGACATTAAAAGATATATTAGTATTTTAAATAATTATTTTATTTATCTTTATAGTCGCATTGATTATACAATACTTGTTTTTCTTCTTTTTACTTATTAGAAACTAAGAATTTCGATAAAGATTATAATAGTATTTTAGCAAATTTGTCTAAAGACATTTCTTTAACATCTTAATTATAATAATATTTAATATTTAAAAAATTAAAAATCTTAAGACTTGTTATGTTTTGTACTTTATAGTACAAATTTTTTGATTAAATATAATCTTTGATTTAATTTTGTTTATCTTAATAAAGTTTTATGTTAAAACAATTTTACAATTAAAAAGTATTATAATTAAGAATTCTTGTTCTTGCGAAAAGAGTTCGAACTCTATAATTAATTTCTAAATACATTTCTTAATAAGACAAAAATTGTATTTAATACTTAAGAATTTAAGTATTAAAAAAGAGTTATATCTTTTATCAAGTTTTTTCTAAAAATTCTTTGTAATTAATAATTTTAATATTTCTTTCTAATTTAGATATTAATTTAAAATAGAATTATCTAAATTACTTGTATTTATTAAGTTTGTTTTTTAAATCTTTTGCTTATATATTGTATTTATTTAAACAAATAAGTGCAACGCAATAAAAGATTAACAAAGAATATCGAACTTTTTAAACAATTAAATAGTAAAAGTCTTTTTTACAATATATAGTTAAAAAGTTCGAATTATTAATAATTTTTAAGATGTTTAAAACATAACATTAATTCAAATATTTACTTAATTTTAATTAATTATATTAATAGACAAATAGACACTAGTATTGTTTGTCTACTTTAATTGATTAGAATTTTGTTAATTTTTTCTTTTAATCTTATTTTGCGACGTTGTTATTCTAATAACTTTGATCTTTATTTTTAAAGATTTCTTGCAATTAAATTTGCAAAATTGAGCAATAGTATTAATTGAACAATTACACAAAGATTTAAAGATTTCTTTAAAAACACAACGTTTTTATTTTTGTTACTAAAATAATTAGCAATTATTCTTAAGATATTGATACACTTTGCTTTGTCTTTAGAATAAATTGTTAATTTTAGAAAATTATTGTTTATATTTACAAAGCTTATTTAAATACTTTGCTAAAAAGATCGATCTAATAGAATTTCGTAATTGAGTCGAGAAATAATAAAAATATAAATATAAATTATTACTTTTTTAATTAATATTTTTGTATCTTTTATTATTTTTTCGAAACAAATATGTGTTTTTATAATTTTTACTAATAAGATAAAAACATTTTGTTAAATAACTAGATTAATTTTATTCGCAAAACTTTTATTAATACAATTAATTTTTGTATTACTATTAAATATTGCTTTAATTTTAATATTTTTTAATTATATTTATGCAATTAAGCAAACAACGAAATATAAAGTTCTAAGAGATTTTACTTTTGCAACAATGTTTTTAAAATAAACAATTTTAATAAATTTAATACTAATTGATTTTATAATAACAATTGTCTTTTTCTCTTTTTTTGTAAGCTTTTAAAAATTTTCTTTTGTTACTATAACATCAAATTTTTTATTAAAAAGAGAACAAAAAAAAGAGCGACTTAAATTAAAACAAAAATCTAGAAAATTTATTAATTTTATTTTTATTTTTAAGATAAAAATACTTTGAATTAAAATTTTAAAATTAACTTAATTCTTTATAGTTTATAACATTTTTTTTGAACATTTTGTTTGCTATATATAATCTATAAAAGTTTTTTGTTTTTTTTTAGATTTAATTTTTTAATACTTGATAACTCTTAAATTAGAATTAAGCATTACAAAAACATTTTTTATTATAACATTTTTTATTTTTTTTTTTATTATTTTTTTTTTTACGTATATTTTTTTTCTTGTAACTTTTATTATCTTTAAATAATTTCTAAATTTAACGTTTTTAATCTTTAGAAATCTATCTTTTTTTTGATTTTTTTTTTAATTATTTTAATCGATTGTTCTATAAGAAGCTTCTAAAGTATTTATTGCTTAAAAAAATTTCGTTTTAATTAAACTTTTTAAATCTTAACTATTGCTTAATTTAATTTATTATTTTTTTTATTTTTTGACGAAAAACTAGTATTTAATTTTATTGTTGTTATTGTAATTACAAGATTTCGAATACGATTTTACGCTTTTTATTAAAAACAAATTTTTATAATCTTTTTTTTAATTTTTGCATTATTAAGAGACAACTTTATTTCTTTATCTTTAAAATTGTTAAACTTATAACAAATTTTGTTGCTTTTATTTATATAAATCTTTTTATTTGCTATTAAGATTGTTAAGTTTAAACAAATTTATTATCTATGCAAATTGTAACAAAACAAGTATTTATTTAATTAAAATTAAAATTAATTGTATCTAAAAACAAGTACAAATTTTTAATAAATATAAATTATTTTTTAAGATAAACTTTAGACTATTATTTAAATTTAAGAAGATACAATATGCAAAGTTTTTTATAATTGCGTTGTTATTGTTTGTTAAATTATTTAATAAATTTTGCTCTTTATTATTTTGCAAATATTGTTAATTTTAAGATTTTTAAAAGCTTGTATTAAAATATTTAGAATTTCGTTAATTTTTGTATTTTCAATTGCGATTATTAGTAATACTAAAGAGATAAAAATTGTTTTTAACGTAACTTTCTTCTTTACAAGATTTTGCTTTTTACTTATTATATTTATTAATTTATTTATATTAATGTTTGCAATTTGCTAAGCAATTTAATTGCTATTAATATTTATTTCTCGCATAATTGTTTTATTTTTAATCAATTTTATAATTGTCTTGTATAACAATTTAAATATTATAATAATTGCGTTGTTTAAATTAATTTTATGCTTTCGCATTATCTTAATACAAATGCTACAAAAAAGATTCTTCAAATATTACAAAAATTTAGTATATTTATTGATTTAATCAAGTCTAATAAGCTTCGAGAAAATAACTTTAAATTGTTAACTATATTTACAAATATTATTCGACTTTGTTCTTAATATGTCTTTTAAAGATTTTAAAAAAGTACAAGAATTAATTTTCTAATTTAAATTCTTATTTTTATATTTCTTTTTTAATTTACTTATTATTTTAAATTATTTTTTATTTGTTTAGACAACAATAAACTTAATAAAAAAAATTATAAGTTTGTCGCAATATTGAGACAACTTAATAATTTTATATTAAAAAATAACTTTATGCTTATTATAAAGATTCGAAAATCGATTTAAAAAATTAATAATATTAAATTTATTAAAGTGCGATACTTTTAGTGTTTTTAAAGAAAATATAAAGATTACGTAGTAATAAAGCTTTACAATTTTTATAAAATTATTAAGTAAACTTGTCGTTAACGTAGATATGTCGAAGAAAAATTCTACAATTTTTTTATTATTTTAAGACATCGTTTCTAAAAGAATAACTTAATAATAAATAGTAAAAGTAACAACTACTAAATTAAAAAAACTAATAATAATAATTAATTTAAAGAATAATACTTTTAATTTGCAAATTTTTTTCTTTTCTTTGCAAAAATATTAAAAAAAGATTTTCTTTTCTTTTTTTAATTTTGCGTTATTTTTTTGTTTATTATTTCTTTATTTTTTTGATTGTTTATAAATAGACGTTCTTAATCTATTGTTTTTTCTAATTAATTGTCGATTTACTATTAACAAATATTTTCGCGTTAAAGATCTATTTTAATTTCTATTAAAAAAAGAGTTTAAATAGCGCTTTCGTTTTTAAGCAAATAGATTAATTATATTGTTAAAAAGCTTCTTTCAATAACGTTACTATAGTTAGCAAGCAATTTATTGTTTTAAAAGTAAATGTTAGTCGCAATTTTAATAAAACGTTTTAATTTTCGAATTTACAACTTTTATTGTTATTTTTAATACTTTAATTTTGTTTTTTCTTTCTTTGTTTTTTAATTTAATAATAGTTTAATTTCTAAGTTGTTAATTTCGTATTTTTAATTTTTGAAATTTCTAATTTTAATAATTTGTTAAAATTAACTTATTTTTTATACTTTTTTTTTGTATTTTTAAGTTTTTGAATTTTTAAATTTCTAAGATTGTTTTTAGAGATATGTTAATAATTTGTTGTTTTAATGTTTGTTGTTGTAATTAAGTCTTTGCGTTAAGCTTTAATATAATAAGATAAAGACAAGATTTCAATTAGTAAACAACTATAACAACAAAGACTTATCGCGATGTATACATAAATTGCACTATACAATTTAATAGTATATTAAGTAGCTAAGATTCTAAGATTTAAGTAAAAGAGATCGCATATATATTGCAAATAGATCGCTAATACTAATAACAAACATTTCCAAGTTTATAGTCTAATATTATCTAATTACTCAACTACAATAATATCTCGCTAACTAACTATTTTAGCGCAATTAGTTGCTAATTATCTATCTAATTTCGTCCTAAATATTCTTCTAATATCTCTAGTCTTAGCTAATTAAACTCTATAAATATTAAGAAGATATACAACTATAGATTGCGATCTAACAATTATTAGTTCTATAACGCAATACTATATATATTTTGTTCTAATTAACAACAATTTCTTTTTGCGTTGTGTCTAGTTAAATCTTGCACTTACTTATATATAATATTTCGCAATCGCAATAATATATCTAGAGTAGAAGAGAGTATTGTAGGTCTTACATTAATTGCAATCAATATAGTAGCTTTGTTTATAATATATATTGACTACTTTAATCTTTTTGTAGTAGCAACAAACTTTAAACACAATTACAAGCTACTATAGATTGTTTTTGCGATTCGGAAATTGCGATTGCTTCTATAAGAAGAGTTAGTTGATCTCGCTTTACGTTACAATATAGCTATTAAGAAATCTTTTTTAGAGCTTACATTGCTTATCTCTTCTAGTGCAATCAAGCTATTACTATTTCGACCTAGATAACTCTCTAGTCAATTATGTTCTCCTAAAAATTCTTCAATCTATACAATAGCTTCTTACTAAGATACGAGATCTTAACAATCGCTACAATTGTTAGCGCTTAACGTCGCTTCTACAACAACACTTATGAGATCTAAGTGTCTTCCGAAGCAGTTTTAAGAAGTTCGATATTGTTGTGCATAGAGAGCAAAAGTAGATCTTATTTAAGAATGCAACAAGATAGACGATTTATAACGCGAAGAAATTCAAAGTTATAGTCGAACAACTAAGAAGCTTTATCGATAGATTGCACGATATAACGAGATTTTTGGGAATACTTCTAGATCAACAAGCTTGGTTGAAGAAGAAGATTGAATTTGTGTTCGATAGAGAGTCTCTTCAACTTATTTGCGATGCTACTAGCTAGAAAGATGTGACCAATGTGGTAAGACAGAAATTATAGTAATTATTTACGACTTCTATTGTCGAATCTCTTCAACCCGCGTGTTACGAGTCGCGTATTAATATGTATTAGTCGTCGCGCATCGCTTTTCACAAGATAATTAAGAAGAGAAAATCTATTAATAGAATCAAAATGATTAAGATGACTTGATTCTTAAACATCTTAAATTCTAATTAAGATAATTAAAATAATTAAAATTTTAATCATCTTAAACATCTTAAACTTTTAATGATAAAAAAAATATATAGCTTTCGAATGCGACTCTTTTATGAATCATATTTAACTTATTATAGATTTTTACTTATTATTACTTTAATTCATCGAATCTCTTTTAAAATTTATTAATTATAAAAATTGTCTATAGTTGCAAACTTTTATTATTAAATGATTGCTTATATTGTTTAAAGACGTCTACAAATCTCTTTAATAACATAATTTACTTTAATATTTTCGTAGAAAATACTAATGTAATACTTTGAACACTCTAAGAATGTCTATATTAGATCAACGCATCTTTACCTTAAACACTAGCTTATTAGTATTACGTCAATCATCGATTATAAAAGACGACAAAATTAAAATTAATAAACTTAATATTTATCATGAAGATTGTATCGATTTAAAGGACTAACTTATGCAAATAAATATCTATTTTATTTTCTATTTTATTTTAGCGAATCAAAAGACGATTTTTGCATTAACATTTCTCAAAGAGAGAGTCTAACATTAACTTAAATCAAATTTACGAAAATATTTAAAAAATAATAGCGAAAACTCTTGTATAATGTTCACAAACTTCAATAACTTTAAAAGAGAGCTTCAAAGAATTTTTAAAACATTTAACGAAAAACAAATCGCAAAAAGAATGATTTAACATTTAATTTAACGAATTTTTATAATAGATTACGCAACTAGATTTTAAAAGTATGCTAATTTAATTAAATGAAATGATATCGTATTTATAACAATGTTTCGACGAGATTTTAAGAACAATTTAAAGAACGAAATTATGCGTGATGAGAAAACTTTTAACGACATGTTTGATTTCATTGAAGTAGTTATCGATTTCGACGACAAGTTGTATAAAAGAGCTATAAAAAAAAGATACGATCAATTTTAAAAAAGAGCAAAAATCTTTTTTGAGTTAACGATTAAATATTAATAAAAAGAATTTTGTTTTAATTAGAAGTACAATAATCTTAATTATCGTAAGTTTGCATTTATGAAATTAGATTTCACTTAACAACGTAAAGAAAAAAACTTTAAAAAAAAGCAAAATAACAAATTTTAAAAAACGTGCTATTTATGTGACAAATTAAGTCACTTTACAAGAGATTATTAATTACGAAACTTAATAAATCGTCAACAAATCAATGTTATGTTAAGAGAGATACTTAATAGCTAAAACGACATTAAGAAGCAAATTGACACAAAGACGAACACTTCCAAAATTAAATCAAACGTCAACTACTATCTAATAGAAAACCTAAATTAATTATAGAAAGTTCTAGATAAAACATTATTAAACAAGGCATTCGTATCTACGCAAGAAATTAATCAAATACTTAATGAGACTATAAGAGCGAAATGATCAAAAACGTTATATCTTCATTTAGTAACAAACTTAGACGACGAATACAACTAAAAAAACTTTTACGAATGCCTAGATAACATCACAAAACATCTTAAAACTTTAGTTAATTCATTAAAGAAACAACAAATTAATTAAATCGTAAATAAATGCGAGAAAGCGCTAGAAAGCGACGCCACTATTAAAAGAGAAATTTTTGATAAAATCAAACGACAACTAAGCAATGTAAATTTATCTGAAAAAAAGATAAAAAAAGCAAAGAAATACGAAACACTTAATTAAACAAAATGTTATAACAACTTATATTAGACTTATCTAGAAGACAAAAAAGAAATTAATTGATTTTCTAGAAAATCAAAGTTATTAATCTAGCATAGAAAGAAAGCTTAGCGCAAACAAGCGTTCGAAGTAGAAGTCGCAACACAAAAACAAAGAAAAGTTCAAATTCTTTAGTAAAGAGTATACTAAAAAAATGCAATATATTAGTCCAACAATAGCAACTAAACTTAATAGCACACGCACGATGTTTTATTACATTAATTAAGATCAATGATCGTCGATTTATCGCAATGATTAATTTTAGTGTAACAAATAATTTTATAATTAAAGCTCTTGTTAATAAAGAAGAATACTCTACTTAAAAGAAGTCTAACGCATACAATCTAATAATTGTAGATAAAAACTCATTATTTAACGAGAATGAAAGAGTGAATAAAGAAACGAAGTCACTACTAATAGCTATTTAACAACATCACGAAAAACTAATTTTTAATATAATAAAAATAATTATTTATAATATTGTTTTAGAAATGTTTTGATTAAAGCAACACAATCTAGAAGTTAATTAAAATATACAAATACTTAGATTTGTGCGATGTGATCACGTAATTTACATTTAATCTACGCATTAATAACGTTCGATAATAAATAAAAAATTAAGTCGAAAATCGATCGCAAGTAGCGAGCTTGCATTTTCGCAAAAAAACGATTTAACAAAGTTTAACTTAATAAACATTAATAAAGATTAATCAAATTACAAAGTCAAAGTAAATGAAAAAAATTACGAATTTTTTAAAAATTTTGAACTATTTAATACAACGAAGAAATCGCTAAAGTACGTATCACGAATATACAACAATTAAGAACATTTATTTTAAAAAAAAAAAACGACAAAGACTTTTCTTAAACATTAATTGTAAAATTACGAAATTAAATTTAAATTAAGCAAACAATCTACGTTTAAACTTATATATGCTTTATTTAAAAAAAAGTTCGAAGTACTTCGCAAATATCTAGCAAAAAACGAAAAAAAAAAATTTATTAAAAAATTCTAATTACAAGCAAAATATTTAATTCTCTTTGTATTAAAGAAGAATAAAACTCTTCGTCTATATGTTAATTATTAAAAATTAAACAATATTACGATTAAGAATCAATATTTATTATCTAATATTAACGAGCTTTAAAATTAATTATTCGAAGCGAAATACTTTATTAAACTAGATTTACGAAGAGCGTACAATTAAATTAGAATAAAGATAAAGAAAAAGTAAAAGATAGCTTTTTGCATACAATATAAATTATACAAATATACGATAATGTCGTTCGAATTTACAAACATTTCGACAATGTATCAAAAAATAATTAATAATATATTACGACAATATTTGAATCAATTTGTTATAATATATTTGAACGACATCATAATTTATTTAAAAATTTTAAAAAAGTATGTTAGTTATGTTTTCAAAGTATTAAAATGTCTAAACATAAAAAACTTACATTTTAAGTTAAAGAAATGCGAATTTCATTAAAAGAAAGTTAACTTCTTTGAATTTATTGTTAAACGACATAAAGTACGCATAAATTCTAAAAAGCTACGAGCAATTAAAAAATAAAAATTATTAATAAATGTTAAAGAAATATAATTTTTTTAGATTTTATAAACTACAACAAGAAATTTATCAAAAATTACTTAATAAACGCGATATTATTAACGAATTTTACGAAGAAAAATACGTCATAATTATAAGAATTCGCAAAAGAGAAATTATTTCAAAATCTTAAACTAGAATACTTGAAAAAGTTAATACTAAAAATGTACGATTCGCGATTGTTAAAAAAATTAAAATTAACGCATTAAATTTAGTTATTAATGCATGCTTTAATTAAAAGTATAAAGACATATAACATTCAATAACATATTTTTTAAAAAAACTTTTATCAATTAAACAAAACTATGATGTTCACAATAAAAAACTACTCGCTATAATAGTCTTCTTAAAATCATAAAAAGTATACATAAAAAAATCGTTAAAACTTACGATTTTCACAAATTATAAGAATTTTGTGCACTTCATTACTATTAAGTAGTTTAACAAAAAACAAATGCGATAATTAAAAAAACTTAAACAATATAAGTTTAAAATACAATATATCTTAAGCAAAAATAACGACAAAGCAAACGCACTTAACAAAAGAAATAATTATATAAAAACGAAAAAATCGTTTAATCACAACATACTTAAGATTAACAAAAACGAATCATTATTAACAAATAAATACGAGCTAAACGCTACATTACGAATACTTCAAAATGATACAAGAGAATTTTTAATAAAAAAAGAAAAACTTCAAATATTTATCGAAAAGATTAACGAATATATAAAAGAACATTATGACAAATCATTGCAAAGACACTTAAGAGTGACAAAAATTCTTTAGTTTTTACGTTAACATTATTAGTTTTTATAGATAAAACAAGTTGTTAAGATATACATTAAGCGATGTCTTAATTATTAACAAAACAAACATAATACATATGCGAACTATAACGAAATTTAATATTAGGAATTATCTAAATCGTTATAAGATGAAGTCACAATAAACTTTATTATTAAGTTGCTTAAGTCGACGAATTTAACAACTAAAAACAAATATAATTTAATACTAGTAATAATTAATAAATTTATTAAGTACTCACATATTATCGCATGCAAAAAGAAGTTCATCGCAAAACAACTAAAATACATTATATTAAATCGACTTATATAATATCACAATATACTTAAGAAACTAACTAATGACAAAGACAAACTCTTCACGTCTAACTATTAAAAGACGCTTCTTCTAATGTTAAATACGAGACTTCAAATGTCTATTATCTATTATTCGATCACGAATAATTAAATAAAGAGAACGAATTAAAGTTTTAAGCAATATTTAAGACACTATATTAACAATGCTTATAATAACTAGATATCACTTTTATCTATAACACAATTAACACTCAATGCAAAAATTTCGAATATCACTAAAATAGCTTTATTCTTCGTCAATTATAACAAGAAATTAAATCTCTTTAAGAAAAAGCGTACGCATCTATTTGCGCAATTAGTTATCAAAAGAGTAGCGACGCTAAAAAAAATATACGACAACATCTTAAAGATGCAAAAAAGATTAATCAAGTATTAAAATAAAAAACGAAAAACGACATCTTAATTAAAAGAAAAAAATAAAATATATCTTTTTACAAAAAATCTTAAAACAAGAAAGTTAAGCAAAAAATTAAATCATGTCAAAGTCGAATCGTTTTTCGTTAAGAAGACTAAAGAATTAGTTAATTACGAATTCGACTTACTTAAGAACGTCAAAATATTTCTAGTATTTTATATCTTATTGTTGGAATTAACAAATCTAATCACGCCTTTATAGAACATCTTTTATTTTCATTCACAAAAAGAGAAACAATTTAAGATTAAAAAAATTCTACAATAAGAAGATCAAAAGTATCTTATTAAATAAAAAAAATATTTTATCTCTAAGAACACATAAGAGTCACTCAAAAATTTAAAGAATTGCTTTAACAAGTTGCGACGATTTCGTTAGCAACAAATTCACTTATAAGAGAAGACAAAGCACTAGAAGACAAAAAAGCAAATAAAGATGAATCAATGTTTGTATCGAATAAAGCTTTAAACATCTTCTTAACATTTTTGATTTCTTCTTCGTCTTTTTTAATTTCTAAAATATTCTTTGACTCGACATCTCTTATATCTTTTAAAAGACGAAATTAATGTTTTCTTTGTTTCGTTTTACGCACAATTCTTAGGCGCAATTTCATTATTTTATTATCTAGCTTTTCGATCTTCTTTATGATTTTATTTATTCTTTGATAGTCAAAAGTTAAATTACATTTTTAATTCTTTCAATAACATTTTTTACACTTAAGATATTTTCGATTTATTCGATAGAATACGTTAAACGATACATAAGTTCGACAAGAACGCATTAAGATAAAAGCGTATTTATAGCGATAATTAACAATCGAATTGCGACGTTGTTTAATAATCAACTTCGTTAACATAATAAAAAAAGAATAAATGATTTCGAAACGAATATTTTTAAAAAGAGAAGATAGTGTTACGAGTCGCGTGCTAACATGTATTAATTGTCGCGCATCGCTCTTCACAAAATAATTAAAAAGAGAAAATCTATTAACAAAATTAAAATAATTAAGATGACTTGATTCTTAAACATTTTAAATTCTAATTAAGATAATTAAAGTAATTAAAATCTTAATCATTTTAAACATCTTGAACTTTTAATGATGAAAAAAGTATATAGCTTTCGAACGCGACTCTCTTATGAATCGTGTTCAACTTATCATAAATTTTTACTTATTGTTACTCTAATTCATCGAATCTCTCTCAAAGTTTATTAATCATAGAAATTGCCTATAGTTGCAAACTCTTGTTACCAAGTGATTGCTTGCATTGCTTGAAGACGTCTACAAATCTCTTCAACAACATAACTTACCCTAATACCTTCGTAGGAAGTACTAGCGTAACATCGCGGATTTAGCTAGACTGATCGTTCGGTTCCAACAGTTGGAACCGAATTGCATAAATTATGAAAATACTAACTATATTAGGTTAAAACTTGGCCTAATTAGGTATAACTT